>Ga0068855_100000008_pt1 | contig 269155 bp, 232 predicted proteins | sample KBSCornC52_FD_66592 | JGI IMG/M metagenome (GOLD analysis project Ga0068855, IMG submission 66592) | Corn rhizosphere microbial communities from Kellogg Biological Station, Michigan, USA - KBS Corn C5-2 | ecosystem: Host-associated > Plants > Roots > Rhizosphere > Soil ...
TTGCCAGCTTTTGCCAAAAATCTCCGGGCATCTTGTCGATGACGGAGCCTTTGCCGTGCACCACTTCATCGTGAGAAATGCTGTTGATGAATTTCTCGGTGTACTCGTACAGCATCGAGAACGTCAGCTGATCGACGTGGAACTTGCGATGCACCGGCTCCTTCTGGAAGAAGCCCAACGTGTCGTGCATCCAGCCCATGTTCCATTTGAAATGGAAGCCGAGGCCGCCCTCTTCGGGGACGCGCGTGATGCCGCCCCAGGCCGTCGACTCTTCGGCGATGGTGAAGGCGTGCGGCGCCTCTTGCTTGATGACGGCGTTGCACATGCGAAGAAAATCGATGGCGTCGATGTTCTCGCGGCCGCCGTACGGGTTCGGCACCCACTCGCCGTCTTTGCGGCTGTAGTCGAGATACAGCATCGACGCGACAGCGTCGACGCGTAGCCCGTCGACGTGGAACTCCTGGAGCCAGTACAGGGCGTTGGCCACCAAGAAGTTGCGCACTTCCAGGCGCCCGAAATTGAAGATCAGCGTGCCCCAGTCGGGATGCTCGCCGCGGCGCGCGTCTTCGTGCTCGTACAGGGCGCTGCCGTCGAAGCGGCGGAGCGAAAAATCGTCCTTCGGAAAGTGCGCCGGCACCCAATCCAAGATCACCCCCAGCCCGTGCTGGTGGCAGTAATCGACGAAAAAGCGGAAGTCGTCGGGCGTGCCGTAGCGCACCGTGGGCGCAAAATAGCCGGTCACCTGGTAGCCCCAGGACGGATAGAACGCGTGCTCGGCGATGGGCATCAGCTCCACGTGGGTGAAGCCGAGCCGCAGGCAGTGCTCCACCAGGCGGGGCGCGATTTCGCGGTAAGAAAGCCAGCGGTTGCCCTCTTCCGGCACGCGCGCCCACGAGCCCAAGTGCACTTCGTAAATGTTGACCGGCTCGCGCTGGATGTCCTTGCCCGCGCGGGACTTCATCCAGTGGTCGTCGCGCCAGGCGTGGCTCGACACGCTGACGCGGGAAGCGGTGGCGGGCGGATGCTCCATCTCGCGCGCCAGCGGATCGGTCTTCAGGCGCAGCGCGCCGTCTTTCGTCTTCAGCTCGAACTTGTAGAGCATGCCGGGGCCGACCCCGGGCACGAAGATCTCCCAAATACCCGAGTTGCCGAGCGCGCGCATCGGCACGAGGCGCCCGTCCCAGCGGTTGAAGTCGCCGACGATGCTGACGCGCAGCGCGTTCGGAGCCCACAGCGCGAAAGCCACCCCGTGCACGCCGTTCATGATCTTGGGATGCGCGCCGAGCGCCTCCCACAAGCGGCGGTGGTTGCCCTCACCGATCAAGTGCAGATCGATGTCGCCGAGCGAGGGCAAGAAGCGGTACGGGTCCTCGCGCTCCCAGGTCTGCCCGTCCGCGAAACGGAAGCGCAGCTTGTAGTCGATGGGCAGCCGGTGCCCGGCCAGGAACACCGCGAACACACCGCCGGCCAGGAGCGCCATCGGCCACGAGCTGCCGCCCATGACCACCTCGCAACCGGTCGCGTCCGGATGGAACGCGCGCACCACGATGCCCGAGCCGCCGCCATGCTCGGCCGGGTGAGCGCCGAGCACGCTGTGCGGCTCGTGACAGCGATCTTCGATCAGACTGGTGAGCTTCTGTACGTCCCCCAACAAGACTGGGTCGGACGATTGAAAACCTGGGGTGCGGATAAAGGAAGCCATCAGTCGAGGAGGTAGCAAAGCAGCACAAGTGAGTGCGGCGCAACATTGATCCCGCTGCCCTTCTGGATGCGTTGCGTCGCCTGAGCGGTGTTCACGACCTCCTGCCAGTGGCCCTTCTGGGGCAGGCTCGGCAGGGCGAATTTGTGCGAGCGATTGCTCGCGTTCAATAAGAGCAGCAGCGACTGGCCCTGATTGGGGCGCCCGCGCTCGTCCACATCATCGGATGCCTCACCGGGGATGAGCATGCCCAGGATGTGGTTTTTGGGGTTACCCCAATCCTCCAGGGTCATCTCCGCGCCATCCGGGCGGACCCAGGAGACGTCTTTGACGCCGTGGGCGGAAATCGCGCCACCGGCGAAAAAGCGGCGACGGCGGAATAGCGGATTGGTGCGCGTGATCGCAAACACCTTCTTGGCGAACTCCAAGAGCTCGGTCTGGGCCGGATCCAGATCCCACTGCAGCCAGCTGATGTCGTTGTCCTGGCAGTAGGCGTTGTTGTTGCCCTTCTGGGTGCGCCCGATCTCGTCGCCGTGCGAAATCATCGGCACGCCTTGAGAGAAGGCGAGCGTGGCCAGCATGTTCTTCATCATGCGCTCACGCAGGCGCGACACTTGTGCGCTGCGCGTCTCGCCTTCGACGCCCCAGTTCTTGCTGGCGTTGTCGGAGTTGCCGTCGCGGTTGTCCTCGCCGTTGGCTTCGTTGTGCTTGCGGTCGTAGCTGACCAAGTCTTTCAGCGTGAAGCCGTCGTGGCAGGTGACGAAGTTGATGCTGGCGTAGGGCCCGCGATCTCCGCCGTGAAAGATGTCGCTGGAGCCGGACAGGCGCGAAGCCAGCTCCGGCACTTGACCTTCGTCGCCCCGCCAAAACCGCCGGATACAATCGCGGTAGCGGCCGTTCCATTCGGCCCAACCCGGCGGATAGCCGCCGAGACGGTAGCCCCCGGGACCGAGGTCCCAAGGTTCCGCGATCAGCTTCACGCGTTGCAACACCGGATCTTGCTGAACCAGGGCAAAAAAGCGTGAAAACGAGTCGAACTCGTACGGGTCGCGCGCGAGCGTGGAGGCAAGATCGAAGCGGAAGCCGTCGACGTGCATCTCCGTCACCCAGTAGCGCAAGCTGTCGAGCACGAGCTGCAGCGCGCGCGGGTGGAGCACGTTGAAGCTGTTGCCGCAGCCGGTGAAGTCGACGTAGTGCCGCGGGTTTTGCTGATTGAGCCGGTAGTACGAAGCGTTGTCGATACCGCGGAAGCAGACGGTGGGTCCGTCTTGGGAGCCTTCGCCGGTGTGGTTGTAGACCACGTCCAGAATGACCTCGATGCCGGCGCGATGAAACGCCTTCACCATGGTCTTGAACTCGGTCACTTGTTGGCCGAGCGCGCCGGTGGCGTAGCGCGGGTCGGGGGCGAAAAACCCGATGGTGTTGTAGCCCCAGTAGTTGGTCAGGTTCAGATCTTCGAGCCGACGTTCACCCGCGGGGTGGTGAATGGGCAAGAGCTCCACCGCCGTCACGTTCAGCGAGCGCAAGTGGTCGATGATGGCTTCGGAAGCGAGGCCGAGATAGGTGCCGCGCAGATGACCGGGCACGTCGGGGTGGCGCATGGTCATGCCCCGCAGGTGGCACTCGTAGATCAGCGTGCGGCTCCACGGCACGTTCGGCGGGCGGTCGTCACCCCAGCTGAAGGCCGTCTCCACCACCACCGATTTCGGCATGTAAGGGCCGCTGTCCAGCTCGCTCTTCGACAGATCTCCTTGTGGATCGCGCAGGCGGTAGCCGAACATTTCGTCGAGGCCGCGCACCTCGCCCGAGATGGCCTTGGCGTAAGGATCGAGCAGCAGCTTCATCGGGTTGAAGCGGTGGCCCTGCTCGGGCGCGTAAGGGCCGTCCACGCGGTAGCCGTAGAGCTGACCGGGGCGCACGTCCGGCAGGTAGATGTGGAAGACGCGGTTCGTTCGCTCCAGGAGCGGAATGCGGATCAGCTCCTGCGGCGCGGTCTCGCTCTCGTACAAGCACAGCTCGATGGAGCTGGCGTGCTGGGAAAAAATGGCGAAATTGACGCCTTCGCCATCCCAGGTGGCGCCGAGCGGGTAGGGAGAGCCGGGTCGAGTACGCATGCCGATTTCGCGCGGGTTCAGCCGCGGCGCGTCACGCGGAACAAATGCGCGACACGTTCGCTGGGATCGAGCTTCACGTAGTTGCGAGCGCCACGCCAGGTGTAGCGGGCGCCCGTGAGCAAGTCGTTCACTTCGTAGGGCTCGTCGACGTCGATGCCCATGGCGGCGATGGGCACGTCGATCATGCTCTCGTGCGCTTGGTGGGGATCCAAATTCACGACCACCAACAGCTCGTTGCCGGGAGCGTGCTTGCGATAAGCAAAGATGCCGTCGAAGTCGCTGTGCACGGGCTCGAAGTTAGCCAGCTCGTGTAGCGCGGCGTTTTCGGCGCGAATTCGGTTCAGCTTGCTGACGTCTTGCTTGATGTTGCCGGGCGCGTTCCAGTCGCGCACGCGAATTTCGTACTTTTCGGAGTCCAAATACTCTTCGCTGCCGGGCTTGACCGCTACGTTTTCACACAGCTCGTAGCCGCTGTAGATGCCGTAGATGGGCGACAGCGTGGCGGCCAAGATCAGACGGATACGAAAAGCCGGCCGCCCGCCGTGCTGCAGGTACTCGTGCAGGATGTCGGGCGTGTTGGCGAAGAAGTTCGGCCGGTAGTACTCGACCATGTCCGTCTTGGTCAGCTCGGTCAGGTAGTCCCGCAGCTCCCAGGACGAGTTCTTCCAGGTGAAGTACGTGTAGCTCTGAGTGAAGCCGAGCTTGCCCAGCGACTTCATGCGGTTGGGCCGCGTGAACGACTCCGACAAGAAAATCACGTCGGGGTGCTCGCGCTGTACGTCTTCGATCATCCACTCCCAAAACGCGAGCGGCTTGGTGTGGGGGTTGTCGACGCGGAAGATCTTCACCCCGTGCGACACCCAGTACAGGACGACGTCGCGGCAGGCCTTCCACAGGTTTTCGCGATCGTCCGACCAGAAGTTGATGGGGTAGATGTCTTCGTACTTCTTGGGCGGATTTTCGGCGTAGCGCAGCGTGCCGTCGGGACGCACGAAGAACCAATTGGGGTGCGCCTTCACCCACGGGTGGTCGGGCGAGCATTGCAGCGCGTAGTCGAGCGCAATCTCGATGCCCAGCTCCGCCGCCTCTTTGACCAGCGCGTCGAAGTCTTCGATGCTGCCGAGCTCGGGGTGAATGCCGTCGTGACCGCCCTCTTTGCCGCCGATGGCCCAGGGGCTGCCGACGTCGTGCGGCTCGCAGGTGACGGAGTTGTTGCGGCCCTTGCGGTGGGTGACCCCGATCGGGTGGATGGGCGGCAAATAGATCACGTCGAAGCCCATGGCCGCGATCTCGGGCAAGCGCGCCGCGGTGTCGGCGAACGTGCCGTGCTTGCCAGGCACCTTGCCCTGCGAGCGCGGGAACAGCTCGTACCAAGCGCTGAAACCGGCCTCCAAGCGATCGACGATCAACGGCAACGGCTCGAGGCGCGTTGCGTCGCCGGGCAAGAGCGGAGCCCGCACGGTTTCCACCACGTCGTCGGCGAAGGCGACGCGCAGGCGTTCTTCCAGGCTCAGGTCCGGGTTGGCCAGCTTCTGCGCCGCTTCTTTGATGCGGCGGCTGGCGTCACCTTTGAGGAAGCGCGACTGCTTGAGCAAGATGTCGGCGCCCTCGAGCAGCTCCGAGCGCACGTCTTGTCCGGCGTTCAGGCGCTTGCCGAGATCGCTGCGGAACGTGCCGTAGCGGTCGGGCCACGCCTCGACCGTGTACTCCCAGCGGCCGAGCCGGTCGGGCTTGAACGAGCCGAACCAGCGGTCGACGTCGAAGTGATAGGTGAGCGGCGCGCTGCGAAACTCGGACGCGCCGACCGGCCGATACAGAATGTGCGCCGCGATCAGGTCGTGACCATCTTTGAAGATGTTCACGCCGACATCGACCACTTTGCCTAACAGGCGCTTGATCGGGTAGCGGCCCCCATCCAGCTGGGGCGTGAGGTTCTCGATGACGAGGCGGGGGAGCTCTTCTGCGGCCGTGTCCATGCGGATTTTCGAGGGAGCTCAGCCACTTACCATCTTCGGAGCCGGACTTCACCGGCGACCTTGCATGGCCCTCGGTTTCCGAAAGGTTACCGGCAAAACCGGAGTAGGCCGGTGTCGGTGAGCTCGAAAGTCAGGGCACGCGCAACGTGATCTCGAAGGTCGGGTTGGCGGCGGTCGTGGACGCGAAGCCCATTTTGTAAAACACGGCCAAGAGACAGCTGCCGGCGGGCGTGTCGCTGAGCTCACCGCCGGTCGCCTTGCTGTAGGTCACGCTGCCCGAAGGCTCGACGCCAATCTTCAGCGACAACGCGCCCTTCTGTTGATTCTTCGGCTCTTGCAGGCACGCCTGCAGTTTGTCCATGCGGCGCAGCACGCCGCCGCGCACGTCGGCCTCGAGCATGCCGCGCGCATTGACGGTCTCGATTTGCACGGTGCCGGGCTCGCCCGCACCCGGCGGCGCGGAGGCGCTGGGAGCGGGCGAGGCAGAGGCGCTGGCCAGGGGCCTCGCGCTGGCTGCGGGCGCAGCGCTCGACTCTGGCGCGGCGCCAGCGGCGGCGGCGGCAGAAGGCTCGGACAACGGTGCCGCGGCCACGGGGGCATCGGTTGCGGTCGGGCTTGCGCTGGCAGCAGCTTCAGCCATCGCCCGCTCGACCCGGGCCGGGTGTGCCGCCGCCGTGAGCCGCGCCCCGAAAAGCAAAGCGCCGCCGACTAAGACGAGCACGAGCGAGCGCTTGCCAAGCGCCAGCACACCGACGCCCGCGTAGCGCACCCGCCCCGCGAACACGACCACGACGCTGGCGACGAGCGCGAACATCAACGCCCAACCCAACCGCGCCTGGGCAAGCGAGCCCGAGCTCAAATCCAAGCTTGCCGCACCGACCGCGCCCATTCCGAAAAAAGTGCCGGCGACGATGCCGGCCGAGCGCCGTACCACGCACGGCCCGTCTTTGGCGGCGAGCGCGGCTTCCAACTTTGCTGCGCCGACGGCAAGAGCAAACACGCTCGCTAGACCGAAGAGCAACGGCAGCGCTAGCTCCGCGCGCAGCTCCGAGGGCGAGCGCCCGTACACGACGGCCTCGCCCAGCAATCCGATCGCGGCGGCCGCCAACACGCGAGGCGTGCTGCGCGTCGCTGACTTTTCGGACAACCCCGCCAGCGTCCACACCCCCGCCAGGCTTGCAGCCGCGCCCACGCACAGAAGCAGCGTCGAAGGTGTGCTCATGAGTTTCGGAACCGACCTCACCTCGACCGCGCGCCACGCGCGCCGAGACCTCGCGGACGCTAACACGCCTCCCCCAGGGGCTCATCGCCCTGATTTCGATGTTGCGCGCGCCCGCGCAACGGGCGGGTGAGGGCTCACGCAGCGAAGATCAGCTGAAGCGCTTTCGCGCGTATTCCGTCATCGGGCCGGGCGGCACGCTGCTCTTCCTCGGCTCGAAACGTCCGCGCCAGCTGCCACCCCGCAGCCGCCGCTTGCCGCGCACTTTGTCGTCGTCCATAACGTACGTCTCGGCTTGGCTCCCGTCAGCGAGCTTCACGCTGACGCGCCGAAAGAGCGCCGGACACTGGTGATGGACGTCGAGCTTGAAGCGCAGCTCGCGGCTGACGGCGTACAGCTCGCCCTGCACCTCCACCTGACCGCCGATCAGGAGCGCGGGGTAGAAGCTCAGGTCGACCAGCGTATGCTCGGGGGCGGTGCGGGCCTCCCCCAAAAACCGAGCGCCCTCCAACAGAGCGTGCTCTCTCTCACCTTGGAGGAGCAGGCCATACACGAAGAGGCGGACGGTCGCTTCGGGCTCCATGGGCCTCGAAAATCCGTCAGCTCGGGGAACTTCGCAACCTTTGCATTGTCTAGGCTGGTTCTTGCGGGAAAATCGGAGGCTTGATGCGGCTGGGTAAAGACGTCCTCGAAGCTGACCTGTACGGAGAGCTCGGGCTCCTGCCAGACGCCACCGAGTCGGAAATTCGCGTCGCCTACCGCCAGCGGGTGCGGGTCAGCCACCCCGACTTGAACCAAGCCGATCCGGACGCGGTCCCGCGAATGACGCGCCTGAACATCGCTGCCAAGGTGCTGCTCGACCCGGCCCTGCGCCGTGCCTACGACCGCGCGCCGCGCGGCAAGCGCGACAGCAAGGCGCCGCGCCCGGCCGCCGCCCCGCGCCGCGCCGCCTGGTTCGAGCGCAACGAGCAGAGCCCCGACAACGAATGGGCGCCACCACCCGCCCCCGCGCGAGAAACGCGCGCTAGCTTCGGCAATTTTTTCGGCGAGCTGCGCGGCCGCGAAGGGCACTTCAGCTTGCAGGTGCAAGAGCTGGTCGAGTCGCTCACGGCGCGCCAACAAATCGGCGTCGCCGCGTTGCTCTTCGCGATCGCGCTCGGCTTGATCGCCATGTCACGCCCCACCGCTCTCAGCGACGGCACCACGCAGCCGGCGGTGGACCTCGGCGTGTATCCGTAGAGGCGCGGTGCGCCCCAACCGCTCGAAGTCTTAGGTCGTAGGCACCAGGCGCGCACGCACGGTAGCGACGAACTCGGCCAGGTCGCCCAGGCGGTTCTCGACGACGTCTTTGACGATGGCTGGATCCACCGCAGTGTAGCCGTGAACGACGACGTTCCTGAACCCTACCGCCGCGCGCATGGCGCGTGCCAGACGCTCGTCGAGCCACCGAGCGCGCGCCAAGAGAGTGAACAACTCGAGGTTCGTCGAAGGCTCGCCCAGCTTCTCGTCGGAAACGATGTGAGAAGCGACGTCTTGCGCCGCCTGTACGCAAATCTGCAGCGTATGCTCGATGAAGCGCCGCTCCTTGACGTCGAGCTCGATCGCGGCAGGGTTCGCCAGTGAGTGCAGCTCTCGCAAGCACGTCTCGATGAACGCCAGCTTCTTTTCGATCAGCTCCTGATCGGTCATGCGCTCTTTCTGCGGTAGCGTTGCAGAATGGGCAGCACGTCGAAATACTGGTTGCGGGCCCTTACCTCGAATGCAATCCGTGCACTTCGGTCGGCATCCAGCAGCAGCTGCCCGTCGCGCAGAATTCGATGAACGAGGTCGGGGGGCGCCGCATTCATGACGACTAAATCGACTGGCTTGCCTATCTCTGCCGACAGCTCGGCCTGCTCCGCAAACGGCTGACCGAGCAACGTGGAGGGTGGCGCCGAGTGGTAGAGGACGCCCAAGTCGACGTCGCTGTCCGCACGCGACGTGCCACGGGCCTGACTGCCGAAGAGGTATACGGCAGCGACCCGCGTATCCGAGCCGAGCTTGGCTTCTACTAGCTGTTGAAGGCGGCGCAGGTCCATGGCCTCTCACAAACCTAGCACCCCACGTTGGCATCGGTCACGACGGCTGCGAACCGCGCCTTTCCCGGCGGCGGCAAATGTTCGCATGCAAGCCGCACCGCCGAAAACCAAGTCGTGCGCCCTCAGGTCACGCGCTGATACAGCGAGAGCGCGTCGACCGCGACCGCGCGGACGTCGCGCGCCAGTTGGTCATCGTCGTCCGCGTCTTGACTGCGGCTGACGATTTGCACCAAGGCGGCGCGCGCCCGACGCAGCTCGAAGGCCAGCCAGCGAACGTCGGCTTCGCAGCCATGCGCAGTCCCCACATGGCCACCTTCGATGTCGCGCAGACGCCACTCGGTCTGGGTGTTGCCGTCGAGCTGCTTGCCGGCGCCGCCGCAATCGGGGCAACGGCTGGGTCCGAAGTCGTCGACGACCTCGCCCTTGCCGTAGCAAGTGAGGCAGTCGGCGGCGCTGATAGTTTCTTTCATTCCTGATCGCTTTTGCTGCGGGCGGGTCACGGTCCGGTGACAACGCCGTGGTGTTACTCGTTCGAACCTTCTGCCTATTGTATGCCCGAAATGGTTGAGCCGAAAATGACGGCGGGTCGGGCGGGTGCTCTCGCCCTGGCGGCCATGGCCTTGGTCGGCTGCGTCGGCGGAGGCGCGCCCAGCGACCCGTACGACCTCGGGAGCAAACCCGATTACTCCTCGGCCGCGGGCGCCGGCAGCATCGACGAACCCCCGCCCGCCGCTGGTAGCAAGCAGAGTCACTTCCCGTTGGTCGACGGCACCAGCTGGACCTACCACCACACCAACTTGGTGGACGATCCGTGGGACGAGACGGACACCGTCACCGCCACCACCTATCAGGGTGAAGAGGCGTTCGTGCTGTCCGACCAAGAAGACGCACAGGGCGAGCAGACTCACAGCACGCACGTGATCGACGGCACGCGGGTCTATCGCGCGTACAAAGAAGTCGAGGTCGGCGACGTCGTGGCGGTCACGACCACCTACGACCCCCCGTTCCTGCGCTACGACGAAGCTTGGACGGAACGCGGCGAGACGGTGACGCTCGACGACGACTGGACGCAAAATTGCGTGGTCGCCAGCACGGCTTCGAGCTGCGCGCCGGGCGCGATGAAGATCGGCAGCACGACGCACACCTACACGGTGTTGGGCGTCGCCGAAAAATTGACGGTTCCCGCCGGGACCTTCACGACCATCAAAATCCAACGCGACAATGTCACCAGCCCCGAAACCAAGCTGTTTTGGTTTGCAGCCGGCGTCGGCAAAATCCGCGAAGAAAATCCAAGCACCGGCGCCGTCACCGAGCTGACCGCCTACGAGATCCCTTGAGAGCCCTGTATCTATCGACCTTCGCGGCGCTCGTCAGCGTCGTCTATTCGTCCAGCGCCTGGGCACAAGCGGCGCCCAGCACCGCCGCGCCGGCCATAACGACGACGCCCGTCGCCGCGCCCACCGTCGCCGCTCCCGCCGTGGCGGCGTCCACCGTCGAGCCACCACCCGCATTGCCGGCGCGGCCCAAGCACGACAAAAAGAAGAAGCACGACCGGCAGCCCGACCAAGCGCCGCCGGGCGACGACGCCTCCGCCAAAGATTCGTTCACCGGCGATCCGTTCGGTGACGACGTGGGCGGCGCCGATGGCGTGAACAGCGGACCTTTGAACCTGCGCGTGTTGCTGCAGACCCGCTACCGGCAAACCTTCGCCACGCCCAGCAAGAATGCTCGGCCCGGCTACGCCCTGCGCGAAGACACGCTGGTGCACGACGGGGACGGCTTCGACTTGCAGCGCTTCTTCCTGCGCATCGGCGCCGAGCCGCTGCCGGAGCTCGGTTTCAAAGCCATCCTCGACTTTGCCAAGCTCAGCAACCCGGAAAACGTGCTGAAGCAGGCCTACGCCACCGTGCGACCCCTGCCCAAGCGCGTGGAAGTCGCCGTCGGCATCCTGAAGCTGCCGTTCTCGACGATGGAGCTCGACCCCATCGCGCGCTACGAGCTGAGCGAGCTCGGAGCAACCGACGACGTGATCAAGAACTTGGGCTTTGCCGGGCGCGACGTGGGCGTCGAGCTGATGGTAGCGCCCTTCGCGAAGCCGAAGTTGCTGCGCCTGTCGCTGGGGGCGTTCGGCGGCCACGCCAAGGACGAGCACGCTTCCCCGCTCGGAGCCATCGGCGCCCGACTCGAATCGAAGCCCATCAAAGGTCTGCGCTTGGGCGTGGACGCCGTCGGCATGCCGACCAGCCAGGACTACAAGCGACCGTTCGACACCTCGAGCAAAGACGTGCTGCCGAATCCGCCCGATCCGCTCTACCCGCGCCAGCAGTCGTGGGCGGCCGGCAAAGCCTACAGCGCCGACGCGACCTTCGAGCGACACCACCTGACGTTGCGCGCCGAAGGTTTGCTGGGCGATCGCGTCGACGTGACCGAGCGCTACGGCGCGCGTTCCTTCTGGGCGGCTTGGGCGCTCGTCGCCTACGATTTGCACGCCGGTTGGCTGCGCGCCACGCCGGTGCTGCGCGCCGAATGGCTCGATCTGGATCGGGACCACGACGTGGGGCGCAGAGTCGAGCTCAGCGGCGGTGTAGCGTTGCCATACAAAAAACGTGTGCGCTTCTTGGTCGACGTGCGTCGCACCAACGTCCAGAAAGGAACGCCCGTCATCGACTCGCCCAAGCCACTGCCGGCGTTCCCATATTTCGACCGCTCAAGCACGCGGGTCACGGCCCAAGTCCAGCTCGAGCTCTGACGTCGGCGTTCCACACGCGGCGCGATCGAATTTATAACTACTCCCGTAGCGCACGGCTGATCTTGCCGAGCTTTGCTGACTTCGAGCCGCGCGACATCGTGGCGAAATGAGCCGTCGCAGTAAGGCACATTTCCGTCTTCGGGCGTTGCGCTAAAGTCAGTAGCTTCGGAGGCAAGGCGTCGGCGCGCGCGGACGCACCAGCTTCTGCCTGCTGGCCTGTATTGCCGTCATGACACCCCTGCTCGGACAAGACACGCTACGCGAGATGTTCCTGTCGGGGCAAAGCCGTTGGCCCGCCCTTTCGCTCGAGTTTGCCGCGTTCGCCGAGCACTGCCAGCGGGTTTTGGAGGCCGACAGCGGGTTGCCGCTCGAGCCTGCGGATTTGTATTTGTGCTGCGCTTGCGCCCAAGCCCAGCCCGAGGCGCTACGATCATTCGAGCTCGAGTGCGGCGCTGTCGCCGCTGCTGCGATTCGTCGCATCGACGGCAGCGACGACTTCGTGCGCGACACGTTGCAGGATCTTTGGGGCAAGCTGCTGCTCGGCGAGGACGCCAAGGTGCGCTCGTACTCCGGGCGCGGGGCGTTGCAAGCTTGGGTGCGCGTCGCGGCCACGCGCGCCGCGCTCGATCGGCGGCGGAGCAACAAGCGCAGCGGCGCGCGGCAGGTGGAGCTGACCGAGCGGCTCGCCGCCGCCGACGTCAACATCGAGGCGACCTTGCTGAAAGCCCGGTTTGGGCAGGCCTTTCAAGACGCACTGCGGGTCGCGGTCGCCGGGCTGTCGCGCCAGGAACGCAACGTGCTCCGAATGCACGTCGTCGGTCAGTGCAGCATCGACGAGATCGGCCGCGCCTACAACGTGCACCGCGCCACCGCCGCCCGTTGGATCGAACGCTCCCGCTCCAAAATCTACGACGAGGTGCTTTCAACGCTGTGCGTGCGGCACCAACTGACGGCCAGCGAGTTCCACAGCTTGGCCACGCTGATGGGCGAAGAGCTTCAGCTCAGCCTGGGCTTCGGCTCCGCGCCCACGTCGGCCGCCGGTTGACCGAGATGTCGGAAGAAGCAGTCAGCAACGTGCTCGAGACGTGCCTCAGCGAAGAGGACGTGTTGGCGTTCGCGGCCGGACACCTCTCGCTCACGCGCCGACGCGACGCGCACCTGCACTTCGACCGCTGTGAGCTATGTCAGGAGCTGCTGAACGAAGCCGTGCACGCACTGGCCACGGCGCCCACGGCCGGGTTCGGCAACGGCGACGAGCTGGTTTGGAGCACCAACTTTCGCCCCGGCACCGTGGTGGGGCAGCGCTACGTCATTCGTCAGTTCATCGCGCGCGGGGGCATGGGCGAGGTGTACGAGGCCTTCGATCGAGAGCTGCAGGAGAGCGTGGCGCTCAAAACCGTCACCGCGACGGCCTGTGACAATCCGAGCGCGGTCCGGCGGCTCAAAGCCGAAGTGCAGTTGGCCCGTCGCGTCAGCCATCCGAACGTCTGTCGGATTTACGACTTTGGCACGCACGTGGCCGCCAACGGCTCGCAGCTTTCGTTTCTGACCATGGAGCTCGTGGCGGGTGAAACGTTGGGCAAGAAGGTGCGTGAAACGGGTGCGCTGCCGGTGGCCGAAGCCCGCGCCATCGCGCGCGAGCTGCTGCTCGGTTTGAAGGCAGCGCACGACGCCGGGGTGCTGCATCGAGATTTCAAGAGCGACAACGTCATTTTGCGCAAAGACGGCTCGAGGACGCAGCCGTTGATTTTGGATTTCGGCCTAGCGCGGGCGCTCGATCACCAAGCTCAACAGAGCAGCGCGAGCCATCAAGGCTTGGTCGGAACCTTCGCCTACATTGCGCCCGAGCAACTCGAGGGCAAGCCATTCTCGACCGCCAGCGACGTGTACTCTTTTGGCTTGGTTTGGTTCGAGATGCTCACCGGAGAGCTACCGTTCAAGCCCAGCTCCTCGCCGGCGCTGCCCGCGCTGGAACGCCTGACGCAAGCCGTGCCAGCGCCGAGCAGCAAGAACCCGCTCGTGCCACCGGAGCTCGACGCCATCGTATTGGCTTGTTTGCGCCGTTCGACGGCTGAGCGGCTGCAAACCGCCGCTGACGTGCTCGCCCGGCTGGAGGGGCTCGGCAGCGAAAAGCCGCCGCCAGCCCCACCGCCAACGCCGGCAAAACGCAGGGCGGTCGCTCCTTGGGCGGTCGCGGCCGTGCTCGCGGCGGGCGCCGCCTACCTGGCGCTCGGTGGGCTCGAACGTGCGCCCAGCGCGTCCGCGGGTGAGGCACGACCAAGCGTCGTCGAGCCGCCTCGGCCAAGCGTCACGCCCGTCGTCGCCGCCACCACGGAAGCCCGCGCCGTCGAAGCGCCCGAGCCAGATGCGAAGCCGCCCCGTGCGCCCCGCCCGTCTGCGAACCCGCCGACGCCGCCGCCGAAACAGAAGGATCGCGAGCCGAAGCCAGCCGAACGCAGCAGCAAGCCAGCGGTCGACTCTCCGAAGCTGCCCGTCGACTCTCGTGAGCCGCCCGTCGATCACGTCAAGCCGCCCGCGGCTCGCCAGCGCGGTTGGGAGAACCCGTTTCCCGAGAACGGCTGAGCGCTAAAACCCCTGCTGCGCGCTGTGTTGAATCAAACGCGCCAGCGCCGCGCGGCGACCGGAAACGCCGAGCTTGCGAAAAGCGGTGGCAAGCTGGTTGGCCACCGTCCGCGGTGAGGTCGCGCGCTGCCCCGAAATCTCCGCGTAGCTGTCGCCGGCCACGAGGCTGCGCACGACCGCCGCTTCCGCCAGCGAAAGCGGCACCGGGAACTGCAAATCAGGCCGCAGCGCGCTGACGACACGGTACGCAACGCCGTCGACTTGGACCTCGCTCTCGCGCCCGAGCTGTGGAGCGGCCTCGGGGCGGTGCAACGCGCGCGCCGCCATGGTCAAAAGCACCGACGCTTGCGCCGAACGGTTGTTCAGCCCCATGCGCCGCAAACATTCCTGCATGCCCATCGTAACAGACGAGAGCGACCTTCCGCTTTCCATCGCCACCACCTTGGGCGGCGTTCCCAACAAGACGCTCTCCATGCGCTGCAGTTGGCGCGGGTTGAGCGGCAGCGCCGGCCGATCCGTCGCGGGCCGTAGCAGCGCGTAGCAACGCTCTTCGGTCGAAAATGTGTCGCAGAACAGCCACATTCCGCGACACAGCTCCTGCCAGAACCTGCCCAGCGGTAGCGGTCGCGAGGCTTCGACATCTTGCCGAATTGCGAGCGGCCTGAGCTTCTGCGGTTTGCTGATCATCCAGTGTTTCTCCCTTCTCCACGACTGACGTCGTGACTCGAAAGAAGTCGCAAAATTTCCCAAGCGAACGCGACGGCGTGTTAGTCGTTCTTCGAAGTGAAGGGTCCAGCGCGGCTGTTGGTGGCGTCGTTCGCCTTGTTTTCGGCGGCTCTGCCGCACGCGGCTGTCGCCCAGCCCAATGGCGACACCAGTCAGGCTGCCGCGACCGCGTATCGCCGCGCACTGGCCATGTACGACTCGGGCGATGTGCCAGGAGCGCTGGCCAGCATGCGCGAGTCGTATCGACTTTCGCAGCGCGCGGAGCTGCTCTACAACATCGCGCGGCTCGAGAGCGAGCTTCACGACTGCGCCGCGTCTCTGGCCGACTATCGGCTGTACGTGCAGCAGGTGCCGGACGGTCGCTATCGAAACGAAGCCGACCAAGCGACACGAGAGCTGTCGCAGCGGTGTCCCGACGCGCCGCCGACGCCGGCAGCGGCCGCCCCTTCGAGCGAGACCAACGCAGGCGCGGGCGTAACGCCACCAGCAGTGCCCGCTGCCAGTCAAACCGTCGCGCCGCCGGAACCGGCGTCGCCCGCGCCGTCCACTCGACCTAAACCTGCTTCGCCGACGTACTGGACGGCTCCGCGCTGGGTTGGCTGGTCGCTGGTCGCGGCCAGTGCCGTTGCCGGCGTCAGCGCCCTGTACTTCAGAGCAGGGGCGGTCGACGCGCGCAGCAACTTCCAAACCAGCGTCAACAACGCAAAAAAGGGCGGCCCCCTCCCCGACTACAGCCTGCGCGATCGACAGCACCAACGACAAAATTGGGCAGCGGCGCTGGGCGTCACGGGCGGCGCGCTACTCGCGGGCGGCGTGCTGGTGCTGGTGTTCGCCCCCACGCCGGCGGCCCCCAACACGACTGCGGGGCTGTGCATCGAGCCGGGGCTGCTGGGCGCCTGCCTTTCACACAGCTTCTGAGCGTCAGCCCTTGGGGCCCGCGAATGGCCAAGTCAGTCGCCCTCGGGGCCGATCCATCCCGGCTGGCTTCGTTACTCCTCAGTTACATACCGCGGGTATGCGCCTTCGTCGCGCCTCGCCATCCGGGCGCCTCGGCCCCGATCATCGACTGACTTAGCATTCGCGGGCCCTTAGTCATTGTGTCTCGTGCTTCGGTTCCGCATGGCGGCGGCGCGCGGGTCGTGTTCAACGTTCGAGCAGAAAAGGGTGCGACGAAAGCCAGGGACGATCGTCATGACTCACTGGATGAGCGATCAGGTTCTTCGCGGGCGCAGGCGTCAGGGTGGCCGCTCGACGCGCCTGCTGCTGGGAGCGGTCGCCGCCGCTTTCGCCGCGAACGCCTGTCTCAGCGACGTCAACGTACCCGACTGCATCGAAGACCGGTCCTGCGTCCAAGGCGGTGAGGCCGGTGAGGCCGGTGAGGCCGGCAGCAACGCTTCATCCGGTAGCGGTCCCCGCGCCGGCAGCCCCACCACCGCCGGCGAAGCCGCCGTGGTTGGCGGACAAGGCGGAGGCGGCAACGCGGGCGGTACCGACGACCAGCTCGAAGTCGGTGGTGAGGGGGGAATGCCTGCCAGCACCTGTAAGGACTGCGAAATTCGGCCATTGGACTTACCGGCTCCGTGCGCTGGCGGCCCCTATAGCGCGCGACTGAGCGTGCAGGGCGGCACGGGTCCGTACGGTTGGCGGCTCACGCCAGCGGTCGAAGGTTGGGAGATCAACGTCGATCCCAAGAACCCCGACGATGCGCTCCTCACCAGCCCTGCGGCGGCCAGCGCTGACACCACGCTCACGGTGGAGGTGACGGACGCCACCGGCGCGCGCAAGAGCCAGAAGTACACCGTGCACGCGCGCGAGGCGTGCTGGTTCGCGTACACCTCGCTCGGGTCGCAAGGGCCGCAGCTTCACCTGCTCGATCCGCTGGTGATTCCAGCGGCGCCGGCAACGCTCGAGCACGAGACCGGCGTGTACGACTTCCAATTCTCGCCCGACGGGGCGTACCTCGCCTACCGCTTCGGCGTCGACGTCGACCATCCGCATGGCCAGCACCTCGCGCTGGTCGAGCTTGCGACGCTCAAAGAACGACTCGTCCCGTTCGGGGAAGAGGTCGTGACCGGCTTCGCGTGGTCGCCCGACGGCTCGGTTTTGGCGGCTTCGTTCGAGGTCGGAGGGGTGACGAAATTGGGCGCAGCCCGCATGCCCGCACCCGGCTCGGGCGACTCGCCCACGTCGCTCAGCCCCATCGTGGCGTACGTGGAGTCGGACCTGTATTGGATCGGCAACGATTTCGTCGCCTATCACGCCGAGAAAGAGGCGGACGAAAACAACCCGGGGGAGTTCACGGACAATCCGGAAAAGTTGCGGACGGCTTTCGTGGCGGAGCTGGGTGCGACGGGGTTCTCCGACCAAGTCATCACCGAGGGTGCCTCGGGTCCCGGCGTCGTGCTCAGGCCTACCGACGAAGGCTTGTTCATGATCTCGAACAACCCGTTCACCAGGTTCACGAAGGTGGTCGGCGGCGTCTCCGACACGGCAGCCTGGCACCTATTCATCAGTCTCATCGCGCCGAGCGGCAAGTACACCGCACAGCTCGACAGCGATAACCTGCTGCAAGTCCTGAGCGCCGAGACGGGCATCTTCAGCGCGCCGGTCGCCAGCGCCAAGGCCGGCGAAACGTGCCCCACGCCGCTAGCGTGGGCGAAGGGCGCCGAGCGCATTGCCTGCGTCGCCGACGTGCCCAACCAGGGCGGCGCTACCAGCCACGGAGAAGTCCGTTTCTTCGACTTGGCGGGTGACACCCTCGAGATGTCGACTCTCGGCGGCTTCTGCGCGGAAGACGTGACGGCCCTGCCCGCGGCTTCTTGCGGTCAGATGTTGAAGGGTTATGCCTATGGCACGCAGCAGGCCACCGGCCAGGCGCGCGCCTTTTCACCGTCTGGCCGTTGGTTCGCTTTCACGCGCAGCGAGCAAAGCGACAAGTACCTGTACTGGGCCGACCTGAACGCCAAGCCCCCCGCGCTCACGGGCGCGCGCTTCTATCAAGACGGCGGCGACCCGACGCGCCTGCTTTTCTCGCCGAACGAGCGCTTCGTGCTGTTTCAGCAGGGCACCCTGCTCCACGTCCAAGAGCTGGCCAGCGGCGACACTCACGGCTTGAATACGCACCAAGCACTGGGCGAAAAATGCTCTGAAGATTTCCCCATGGCGCCCGATGGCTATTGCGGTGATACCGAGCGTGCGGCGACACTTCGCTGGTCGCCCGACTCGACGTTGGTGGCGTACCGCGCCAGCGGAGCCCTGACGGTGGCGGACATCTCGCACTTTCCGGCTGATCTTTCGTTTCCGCTACCCGCTCCCGACTGCGGGGATGCCTGCGCGGCTCAGTTCGCATTCCAACCCCAACTGCACCACTAAGGTTCAACGAAACCCCAGCCCCTCATCGTTCTCAAGGAAGGTTTTGCTTCAATGACGATTTCTCCGACTCCTCCGTTCGCTTCCACGCCTCCGATGCCCGTGTACTACGCGTCCTGCTCCAGCTCCGGCATCATCACGTTCCTGTTCAAGCCGCCGTATGCACGGTCGCTCTATCTGGGCGGCATCACCGTCAGCAAGACGCTCGAGCGTGGTGCCGCCGCCATCGCCGGCAAAGTGAAGGTCGGAAGTAGCTCGTCGACCGGCGGACACGGCGATTTGCAAGCCAACGAGGACGAATACTCGCATTTGCGCACGTACGTCCCCCTGGCCGGCAAGTTCACGATCGAGCTCAGGTACGACGCCAACAACTTCGTGACCGAAATCAGCTGCGCCACGTCATCGGCGGTGTGACGAACGGCTGGTGCTCGGCAGGCTAACCCCGGCGGCGCGCCAACTTCACCAGACGTGACAGCCACGCGCCTTCGCGTCCGCTCTCTTCGACGCGCTGGGCCAGGTGCCATTTGAGACGCGCGCTGCGGTGCGGCGCGAGCAGGACGCCGCTACACGTGGTCACGACGTGAGGGCGCCAACGCGTCTTCGAAACGTCGGTGCCGGCGGACAGATTGACCACCCGCAGCTTGCGCAGGATGGCCCATTTGATGGCCTCGGCGACGGTGGTGGTCATCACGCTATAGCGGGCCCAGGCCGGATCGAAGCCGGAGAAGTACAGGTACAGCTCGTCTCCCAGCAAAAAGCCGACGCGCGACGCCACCAACTTCCCGCCGATGGTCAGCTCGAAGACGTGCAGGGCGGGCGCGCGCCCCGGAGTGCGGGCGAGCTCCAGCAGCAGCTGGCGCGTGTGGGAGAGGCTGAAGTAGTCGGCGTGCGGCACCAACTCGGGCGCGCGCGCTCGTTGCCGGTGCAGGCGGAAGAAGCGCTCGAGGGCGCCCGGCAGCTCGCTGGCTTCGGTGACTGCGTGGAAGCCGAACGAGTGCTGGTCGCGAGCCAGCGAGTTGTAGCACTTGCGCAGTGCCTCCTTGACGTTGCGCGGGCGAGTCGCACGAAACTCCTCCCAGGTGGCGGGCAGCTCCAAGACATAGCTCGGCGTTTCACGACGCCAGTCGAAGTCACGCAAGCTGCTGAGCATGCGGTGGGCCGGCCCACCTTGGCGCACGCCGTCCCAAACCAGCCAATCCCATTCGTCGGCGCGCGCGCTCAAGTGGGCCAACAGGGCCTCGACGGCGATCGCTTCGTTGGCCGGCGCACAAACCAAGCCGCGTAGCTCGGTGATGTTCTTGTCGACACCGAAGAACGTGATCGTGCGCACGCGCAGCGGCCCCGTCGCTGGCCTTTCCGTCAACAGCAGCGGAGCGAGCGCGACCAACGTTCGCTGCTCGTCGCGCAGCGCATGCACGAAGAAGCGATCGCGAACCAGCGCGCGCTTTTCGCCGAAGAGCTGCCACCAACTCAACATCCAGTCCACGGTGGCGAAGGGCAAACGCGGATTCATCGATGCCGACAGCCGCTCGATCTCATGCCGCAGCTGCGCCAATTGAAGCGGGCCCTCGATCCTCTCCACCGACAAACGCCCGTTCACCGCCCTAGTGAAGCACGCCGTTCTGCGACGCGCGCGCGCCGTACGTCTCGGAATACTTCTCGAAACATCACACCGAAACATCACCCCGACTACGTTGTTTCGCAAAGACACACTTCGTTTCGAGATCGTGCAGTGTGAGCTGAAGTTCGAGCTCCTCGGCCCAAGAGTGTGACCGCGCCGGTAACAAACCAAAGCGTAGCGATCTGAGACGCACGCACGCCCCGCGTCGGCGAGCCCCGCTATGGCAGGCAACCAATCGGCTTCCCGTCGAGCACGATGTCGTCGTAGCAAACGTCGAACGGGTACGTGGCGGGGTGCCAAGCGTACTCGCGGTGCCGACGCCGCCGCGACCGAACGACGCCGCTAGGGCGAGATCTCGCGCACGCTGCCCTTCTTGTACAAGAGGCCGTTTTGGCTGACGCCGTCGCTGCGAAAGTACACGCTGATGTTGGCTTGCCCGTCTCCGAGGCGTCTCGCGTGGGCGCGGCCGTTAGCTTGGCGGCGGGGTCCACGCCTTGTTTGCAGGGCGTGCCACCGACCCCGAAGTTGGTGCCGTCGTCTTCCAGCTCCTGCAGCTTCTTCCATGAGCCACCGGCGGCGCCGTCGCTTTCGTCGAGCCAAAGCTCGAGCTTCACGTTGCCGTTCGGCAGATCGTAAATCAGCGATTTATAGCCAATCCAGACGTTCTTGGGCATGCCGCCGGCCCACTGCGTCTTGCTCGATACTGCAACCGACTGCGGGTGGCTGGTCTCTTTCTCGAAATCGATTTTGCCGTCGTAGCGCATGCGCGCGTCGATGCCGCGGGTGTCGCACAAGTTGGCGGTCTCTTGCCCGATGGTGCCGTGGTTCGTGCGCGCCAGCGCCACCAAGCCGCCCCACGCCGTCCCGTCGTCCGCGACGCGCTGAAAGTACATGGTGATTTCCACGTTGCGCCACTGATCCATCAACGCCGGGTCGTGCACGTACATGCGCGGCACGTTGCCGCTGATCTTCAAGATGCCGGCGCCGTCGGTGTCGTAGGTGGCGTCGCCGTGGTCCGCGTCGAACCACGGATCTTTGGGGTCGATGCCCTTGAACTGGCGCGCCATGCCGTTGTGCCAGCTCGACGTCCACACCTTGCCGCCCGGCAGAGTGGGGCAAAGCATGGTCACGCCGAGTGGGTCGGTGCCGACTCCGGCCGGACCGGCGCAGTGCCCAGCACCGCCAGCGCCCGAGCCCGCGGTGCCCGCCGCCGTTCCGCCGTTCGCGCTGCCGCCATTGACGCTGCCGCCGTTCGGCGCCGTTCCGCCGCTCGCGCTGCCGCCATTGACGCTGCCGCCGTTGGTGCTTCCGCCAGTAGCACTGCCGGCGCTGGCGCCACCGCTACTCCCGCCAACGCTCGCGCTGCCGCCGTGCGCCCTGCCGCCGATCGCGCTACCTCCCGCGCCGCCCGTCGCTGTTCCCGCAACGGAGCTCGCACCGGCGTCGCCTCCGGAGATCGCTCCGCCGCCCGCGCATCCGACACAAGAATACATCAGCACCACGGTCCCGAGCGAACGCGACAGCATCGCTCATCATGTACCTCGAACGGTCGAGCTCAGACCACCGCCGCGTGCTCCAGCGCGGGTTGGCTCGTCGGCGCGGGTTCGGCAACGGGCTTTACGGGCTCGGGCGGCCGGTATCCAGCCAGAGCCACGCGTAGCACGCCCGGCAGCGCGATCAGCGTGAGCAGCGTGCTGATCAGCATGCCCAACACCACCGCCGTCGCCAACGGCTGCTGCACCTCGGCGCCGGCGCTGGTCGCGGTGGCCATCGGCAAAAAGCCGAGCGCCGCCACTACCGCCGTCGTCAGCACGGCGCGCAGCACCTGCGCGCAACCAGCCGTGATGGCGCTCTCCAAAGTCTCGCGCAGATCCAGGCGCCGCCGCACTTCGCTCGCCATCACCACACCGTTCAGCACCGCAATGCCGCCCAACGCGATGAAGCCGACCGCCGCCGGCAAGCTGAACGGCATGCCCCGCAGGGTCAAACCGAGCATGCCGCCCGCCAGCGACAGCGGTACGAGCGCAAACACGGCCAGCGCCAGTCGCACGTTTTGAAACATGCCGAGCAGCATGCCGAAGATCAGCAACACCACGATCGGCAGCACGATGGCCAAGCGCTGCTGCGCCCGCGCAAAGTTCTCGAACTGCCCGCCCCACTCGGCGCGATAGCCGTTGGGCAGGTGCACCTCCGCCGCCACCGCAGCTTGCGCTTCGTTCACCCACGAGACCAAGTCACGTCCGCGCAGGTTCACGTCCACGCGAATGGCGCGCATGCGATTTTCACGGCGTATGGCCGTCGGCCCTTCGCTCTCGGTCAGCTCCACCACCTCGCGCAACGGAATGTTCTCGGCGCGCTGCGTGGGCACGAACAAGTCGCCGATGCCATCGATGGTCGAAGCACCGGGCGGCGCCAGCACGCGGATCTCGAAGCGCCGTTCTTCCTCGTACAAGTGCCCCACCGGCATGCCCTCGCGAGCGGCGCTGATGGCCGCAAACGCATCCTCGACGCGCACGCCGTAGCGGGCCAGGCGGGCGCGATCCACCGATGCGGTGATGGTCGGCGCACCCAGCACGCGCTCGACCCGCACGTCTCCCGTACCGTCGATGCGACGTACCCGCTGGGCGATCTTGCCCGCCACTTCTGCCAGGCGCGGCAGCTCGTTGCCGAAGATTTGAATCTGCACGTCGGCGCGTGAGCCGCTGATGAGCTCGTTGGTTTTGTCTTCGATGGGCTGAGAGACGGACACGAACGTGCCCGGCACTTCGGTCTCGATGCGGTTTTTGATCTGCTCCGACAGCGAGTCGAAGTCTTTGGCGCTCGTCCATTCCTTCGGTGGCCTGAGCCGCACCAAGATATCGGTGTTGTCGTTGCCGACCGGATCGATCGCCACTTCGGCGCGCCCGGTCATACCCAACGTGGTCACCACCTCGGGAAAGCCCCGCAGCACCTTCTCAGCGGCCAAATCCAGCTTCAGCGCGGCGTCGAGCGAGATGCTGGGGGCGCGCCGAATCGTCACGACCGCGTCGCCCTCGAAGATGCGGGGCACGAACTCCGCGCCCTGTCGCGCGAACAACCAACCGGATACGGCCAGGGTGCCGCAAGCCCCCGCGATCCACGCCCAACGCCAGCGCACGATCGACGGCAAAGCGTTCGCGTATTTGTGCGCGAGGTATTCCAACCAGCGCGGACCGTGACCTTTCGCCGGCGGCACCAACACCACCAACACGGCCGGAAAGAAGGCGATTGCGTAGACGAGGGCGCCGAACAGCGCGCAGGCCATGGTCACGGCCATGGGCCGGAACATCTTGCCCTCGACGCCCTCCAGCGCCAACAGCGGCACGTACACCAGCATGATGATGGCGACCGCGAACGCGACCGGACGCGCCACCGCGCCGGCAATTTCCGAATACGCACCTGCGCGCGCCGCACCCACCAGGCGCTTGCCGGCGGTCGCGGCGATCACCGACTCCAAGATCACGATCGGGCCGTCTACTAAAAATCCGAAATCGATGGCGCCGAGCGACATCAGGTCGCCCGTGACCTTGAACACGTGCATGCCCAAAAGCGCGATCGTCATCGCCACCGGGATGCCCAGCACCACCGCGATGGCGCCACGCCAGCTACCCAAGAACAAACACAGCACGAGGGTGACGATGCCGACCCCCTCGGCCAGGTTGCGCATCACCGTGCTCAGGGTGCGACCGACGAAGTCGCTGCGGTCGTAAATCGTCTCGAGCTTCACGCCCGGCGGCAACGTCTTTTGGATTTGCGCGACGCGCTCACCGACCGCCTGCACCACGTCGCGGCTGTTTTCGCCGAGCAGCATCATCACGATGCCGGTCACCGCTTCGCCTTTGGCGTCGTGAGTAATCACGCCTTGGCGCAGCGCGGGCCCAACCGTGACGTCGGCCACGTGGCGCACCAAAACCGGCGTATTTTCCGCGGAAGTGCGGATCATCACGGCGCCGATTTCGTCGGCGCTGGTCAGCATGCCCTGGCCGCGCACGGTGAACGACTCTTCGCGCCGGTCGATGTAGCCGCCGCCGGCGTTCACGTTGGCCGCTCGCAGCGCGTCCACGACGTCGTTGATCGAAAGGCCGTGCACCTTCAGGCGGGTGCGGTCGAGCACCACCTGAAACTGCTTGAGCTGACCGCCCATGGTGTTGATCTCGACGACACCCGGCACGTTGCGCAGCTTGGGCACGACGTCCCAATCCAGCATGGTGCGCAGCTGCATGGCCGAGTGCTGCTCGCTCTGCACCACGAATTGAAAAATCTCGCCGAGCCCGGAAGACACGGGTGCAAGCTCGGGCGGGCTGGCCGACGCCGGCAACTCCACACCGCGCAGTCGTTCCAGCACCAGCTGGCGCGCGAACCACACGTCCATGCTGTCGCGAAAGATCAACGTCACTGCCGACAGGCCGCCGCGCGACACGCTGCGCTGGTCCACCGCGCCGGGCACGCCGTTCAGCGCGTTTTCGATCGGCGTCGTGACCGTACGCTCGACCTCGACCGGCGACAGCCCGGTGGCCCCCGTCAAGACCGACACCTGCACCGGCGAAACGTCGGGTAGGGCGTCGATGGGCAGCGTCTTGGCCGCCCAAACACCGACCAACAGCAACAACACCAGCGCCGCCATCACCGCGCCGCGCGCGCGGATCGACGCCGAAACCAGGGCCGCCAGCATCAGCGAAACAGCTCACTCTTGAGCGCGAACGCGCCTTCAGTCACGAGCTCGTCGCCCCGCGAAAGACCTGAGACGATCTCGGTCTCGTCGTCGTCGTTGGCGCCCAGCTGCACGTTCACGACCTTGACCGTGTTCTTGCCGGCGACCACGAAAACGGTGGGCTTGCCGTCCACGAAGGTGATGGCGCTGGTCGGCGCGATGGGACGTGCGCCGGTCTCGCCGCCGCTGGTGTGAATGGTCGCTTGCACGGCTTGCCCCACCCGCAGTTTCCGATCGGCGTTTTCGACCTCGATGCGGACTTTGGCGCTGTGCGTTTCTTGGTCGATGCGCGAGGCCACCTTGGCGACGCGACCGCGCAAGACGTCGGCGTTGGCGGAGAGCGGGCGCAGCTCCGCCTGATCACCGACGGCAACTCGGCTCAGATTGCGCTCGAACACGTCCAGCTCGATCCACAAGTGGTCGAGATTGGCGACCTTGAAGGCAACCAGCTGCCCCTCCACGAATTGGCCCGGCGCCACGTTGCGCTCGACGATGGTTCCCGCGATGGGCGAGCGCACTTCGTGGGCGCCCAACACCAGATCTTTGGCCTTCGGATTGCCGCCCAGCGCCGTCACCTTTTGTTGCGCCGCGCCCAGCAAAAGCGATGCTTTTTTGGCTTCTACGGAGGCCAGCTCCACTTCGCGGGCGGTGGTCAGGCTGCGCTCGGCCAGGCGCGCTTCACGCTCGGCGTTCAGCTGCGCGGCGTGCCGCTCGGCGTCCAACATGCTGACGGCGGCTTGCGCTTCACCCAGCTCGGCGCTCTCGACGCGCGCCAGCACGGCGCCGGCCTCCACCACGTCACCCTCGAACTTCTTCACGCTGCTGACCAAGCCGCGCAAACGAGTACCGATGGCGGCTACATGCTCGGCGTTGAAGTCGGCGGTACCGACCGCCGCTACCACCGGTACTAGTTGGTCGTAGCGCACCTTGGCCAAGCGAATGCCCGCGCGCTTGGCGAAGGCATCCGAGAACGTGATGAGCTCGCCCTGCACCAGCGGCACGTCGGCGGCGAGCTCCGGGCTGGGCGCCGCTTGCCCGCTCTCTTGCAAGAGCAAGGTGGTCACGCCGACCACCCCCAGGGCGGCGGCACCAAACACGATGCGACGTCGCCAGCGCGCGCCGGGCGTGGGTGGCGCAGGCGGAGGAGGATTGTCGGCGGTGGACGCGGGCAGGCTCTCGGATGAATCGACGTTCACGGCAAATCTCCTGTAATTTCGACGTATTCGCTCACCAACAGCCAGTCTTGCAGCAGCAGCTCCAGGCGCTGAAGCGACAGCGCCGACAGCTCTCGTCGGCTCAACAAGACCGCGAGCATCTCGGCCTTGCCGGCCGAGTAGGTTTCTTGAACGGCGCTGACCGCGTGCTGCGCGGCCGGCAGCGCCGTCGTCGTCAGGACCGAAAGCGCGGCCGTGAGCTCGGCTTGCTGCTCTTGCAGCATGCGCAGACGGCGACGCGCCACGGCTTGGTGCACGCTCTTCTCGGCCAGCGCCCGCACGCTTTCCGATTGCGCGCGCGCGCGCTCCGGCCGGTTGGCGCGGAACACCGGAAAGGCATAAGCCAGACCACCGCCCAGGCGAGTCTCGCCGAAGTCACCGCGACCGGCGACCAGCCCCACGCTGAGCGGGCTTTGCCCCTCCTTGCGCAAGCGTTCGGCCGAAGAAGAATAGAAGCGCGCCTCGGCGGCCAGAGCTTGGGCTTGGGGGATCTCCTCTACTTTGACCGCACGGGCGCCGTGCGGTTGTAGCGAAGGCGGATTGACCGGCCCCGTCGGCTCCAGCAAATCCCGGCCCAACACCTCGGAAAGCTCGCTCTTGGCGCGCAACAGCTCGGCGTGAGTCTCGGCCAGCAGCACCTCATGCCGAGCCGCTTCCACCGCCGCCAGCGAAGCGTCGCGCGCGATGGCGTCGCCGTTCTTGACCCGCTCGGCGATCAGCTGCGCTTCGGCGCGCGCGCTCGTCAGCAGCTCCGACAGGACGGCACGACGCTCGAGCGCGACTACCGTAAAACCGTACGCTTTGACCAAACGCGCCGCCGCTCGAGCCCGCGCCTGCTCCACGAACGCCGCGTGCAGCGAAACGAAGTCTTGCGCTTCGCGGCCACGGCTCTGGCGTTGCCCCGACAGCTCCAACGGCAGCCACAACGTGCCGTTGATAGCGACGTCTTTGGTGACGTTCTTGTCTCCGCGCTCGGCGGTCACCTCCAAATACGGGTTGCCGAGCGGCGCCATGCGCCCGTTCATCAGCATCGAACGGCTCGAGCTGAGCTGGGCTTGGGCCAACGAGACCTCGGGTGCGTGCTGCTTGGCCGCGTGGACCAAAACGCGGAGGGCGCTTTCGGGCGCCGCGGATGCGGGCGCCGCTGGCGGGGCGGCGTCTTCCGCCAGCAGCCGAGCCGGGCTCAAGACCGCCGCCGCGATGGCCAGCAGGCATGAAATGTTTTGAAGGTTTCGCAGCATGAGCGGCGTCGAGTTTCGACGAGTGACAGGACTAAGGCGTTTTCGGCTACGCGGACGGTTCGGGCGAATGGCAAAAATGTTTCATCTGCCGCCCGGGCGATGAAACATTCTTTCGCGCGAGTTAATCCCGAAGTCTCAATGGTTTTTCCGATGCCACGGTTCGGTTTTGCCTGCGGGTAGCGGCGGCGCGAAGCGTGTCGCTCGACCGAAATTGGATTCGAATGACACACCCAGGCGGCGCGGCGCCCTCTCCCGCAGCCGAATTTTGCTGGCGCGAGCCCACGGAAGCGTTTGTTGCTCTTGCGTGGCGTGGGTCCCTTTAGGCTGAGGCCGTGGACGAACCCAAGACTCTGGTGCTGCGCGAGACCGGGATTGCGCGGCTGAGCGATGGTAGCGAGGCCATCAACGTCGGGCCAATCGTGGTGGCGCTCGGATTTCTGACCGAGGGGCGCGGCGAGGACCGCGGCACCGACGAGCATGGCACCCCGCTACCCGACTTGCTGAGCTTGGCCTTCGATGTCGTGCAGAGCATCATTTTGGGTGGCAGAGCCGCCGACTATTTCCGGCAGGTGAAGCAAGATTTCGACGCGCAGTCGGGTTTGGACGGACGGAGCTCGCTCTCGCTGGCCAAGCACGCCGCCACCGTGCGGCCTCGCACGCCCAGCAGCGCGCTCGAGAAAGCCGCGAGTGAGCTACGCCAACGGCTGCAGCAGCTCGACGCCCTTCAGTTGGACGACGAAGCGCTCGCCAGCTTGCAGCAGGCACTGCAAGGCTTCCGCGATTTCGGCGCCGAACGCTGGGTGGCGGCGACGTCGCACCTGCTGCTGGCGCTGCACGCGCTCGACGTCGGCACGCCGACGCGGCGCGCCACACACCGGCGTAAGGCGAGCAAAGCCAGCAAAGCGACGCCGCGCGCGGAGCCCGAAGCCAAACCGACGCGGGCGCGAGCCAAGCCGCGCGCGAGCGCCAAAGCAACGCCGAAGCGGGCGAAGGGCGCGGCGCCGAAACGAACGGCAGCAAAGCCGAAGGCTTCGAAACAGAGAACGGCCGCGCAACGCCGACGCTGAAGTCACAACGCAGATTTTTCGCGGAGTGCGCGGGAGCAGCAAGCGCACCGCGACCCGCCCGCAAATACCAAACAGCTCTAGCCAGCGCACCCACACTGGAAGCACGGAGCGCGCGTTACCATTTGCGCGCGCATGACCAAATACTGACTTTGCACACATTGCTGACTGCGAATGATCGTTCACACTAGATGGAAGATGCGTGAGCGCGTTGCCGCCGCTACCAGCCAAAAAGGCGCTACATGGTGCTAGGCCTCGCGCTCGGCCTATTGCACGCAAACGCCATCGAGTGGCTCACCCACAAATACGTTCTGCACGGTCTCGGTAAGCACAAAGGCAGCATCTTCCGCTTTCACTGGGCCCAGCATCACCGCGTCGCGCGCAAAAACGCGATGTACGACAAGGGCTACGAGGCGCCTTTCTGGAGCTGGAAAGATCGGGGCAAAGAGATCCTGGGCATCATGGGGCTAGCCGTGCTCCACCTGCCGCTGCTCAAGCTGGCGCCGTACTTCACGCTGGCGGTGGTGTTTTCGGCTTTCAACTACCTGTACCGGCACCGCAAGGCGCACGTCGACGTGGAATGGGGAAAGAAGCACATGCCCCATCACTACGACCATCACATGGGCCCCAACCAGGACGCCAATTGGTGCGTCTCTTATCCGTGGTTCGATTGGATTTTGGGCACGCGCATCAAGTCACCGGCGCCCGATCAGGCAAAGCGGGCGCGCCGCACCCAGCGCCGGCCGAAGCGGGTCTTGGCGGAGTCCTAGACCCGGTGTTGCTGCGCGTTCGGACGCGCGCCGCGGCTCGATCGACGCAACCGGGCGAAGAGGCCCAAGCCGGACAGCAGCAGGCCTGTGCCCAGTTGATTCCACCCGGTAGAAGTGGCGAGCCCGACGCTGCAGCCGGCGTCGTCGGATGCGGACGCGCTGGGGCTTGGGGTCGCCGACGACGACCCGCCAGCGTTCGTGCCACTGACCGCGACAGGCGCACCTCCGTTCGGCGCGCCCCCGTTCGGCGCAGGGCCGCTCGGACCTCCGGCAGTGCCGGCGGTGCCGGTACCCGGGTCGCTCGGTGACGTGCCGCCGAGGCCGGAACCGCCCGAAGACGCGCCGGCCGTAGCCGCCGCCCCCGCGGCAGAGCCCCCGGTGGACGTGCCGGCCGAGCTGGAGCCGCCTGCGGCGGAGCCTCCGGCGCCGGCTCCGCCGGAGCTCGACCCACCGGAGCCTGAGCCTGCGCTGCCGTCGTTTTTGACGGCGTGGATGAAGCACTTGGCGCAGCTCTGTTGGGTCGAACGGCGGCTGGCTTGATTTTGCTCGACGATGGTCACTTTGGCGCCGGCCGCGTCGACGGTATCGACGACCGCTACGTGACCGGTGGTGGCATCGGCACCGCAGCTGCCGGGCGCGAAGACGATGAGATCACCGTGGGTCGGCGACGTGGCCAGCGTGAGCGTGCTGGGCAGCGTGCCGTCGCACCATTCTCCAGCGTTGCCGTGTTGGTAGTCGATGCCCCAGTGGAACATGAAATAGCGACGCGCAAACTCCGTGCACTGATAGCCGCCGCTGTTTTGGGTGCGCACCCAACCTGCGCCTTGCGAGCTGGCCGCGGTGTCGATGCCGTTGTTCGACCAGATGGCTCCATCTTGAATGGTCGCGCATTGGGCATAGGCAGGAAGGCCATCCACCGCGCGGTTGGCGGGGACGGTTTCGGCGCAGGCGTTGACGGCTTCACGCGTGATGCCCAACGTTTCGTCCCCGGGCGCGTTGCCGCAGGCCCACAACATTGCAGCCAAGCCCACGCAGCAAAGCGGACGCCAGAGTGGGGTCATTCCTCTAGGTGCCGGAAGCGGCGAGGAACGGCTCAAGCGAGCCGGAAATGCGGACGCGCGGGGTCGTAAGTTTCCGCGACGCGGCTGAATTTGGCAGCCAGCGGCTCCAGCCGATCAGGCGCGCGGAGTTTGCTCGCGTGGGCGCGTCGAACGTGCATGAATTCTCGCGCCACATGACCGCACCCGGCGTGAAGCTCTGGTACCAAAACCCGGCCGCCGAGGTCATCACCGAAGCGCTGCCCCTCGGCAACGGTCGGCTGGGGGCGTTGATCACCGGCGGCGTTCCGAACGAGCGGCTGGCGTTGAACGAGGCCACGCTTTGGTCGGGCGGCCCCTACGACGCCACCAGCCCCGAAGCGCTGGCGAGCTTGCCGGAAGTGAGGCGCCTGCTGTTCGCCGGTCGCTACCGTGAGGCGGCGGAGCTGGCGCAAAACAAGCTGATGGCGCGCCCCATCACCCAGGCGTCGTACCAACCGTTGGCCGATTTGTGGCTCGAATTCGAGGGCCACGAGCGCAAAGGTTACGAGCGTGAGTTGGACCTGGAGACGGCGATCGCCACGACGCGCTACTCCTCGGGCGGCGTTGGGTTCACTCGCGAATGCTTCATCAGCGCCGCCGACGACGTGCTGGTGCTGCGCGTGACGGCGTCGGAGCCGGGCAAGCTCGAGTGCGTGCTGCGCTTGCACTCGCAGCAGCGCGGGCGCTTGGACTGGCAGCGCGGCGTGGAGACGTGGCACACCAGCCGAGAGCTTGGCATGCGCGGCCGCAATCGCGGCTTCGCCAAGATCGACGGCGAGCTCGAGCTGGAGCTCGCGCTGCGCGTCCGCCTCGATGGGGGGCGCGCCATGCCGGGTGAAGAGCGACTCAGCTTGCGCGAAGCGACCTCCGTCGTCGTCGTGGGGGCCGCCGCGACCAGCTACGTGGATTGGCGAGGCGGTAAACGCGCTCCCCGAGCGCAAGTGGAAGCGCGACTCGATGCCGTCGAGCAAGCTTCGTTCGAGGCGTTGAGAGCCCGCCACTTACGAGACTACCAGCCCAAATTCCGGCGTTTGCACATCGATCTGGGCCGAAGCGGCGATCGGGCGCAAAAAGCGACCGACGCGCGCGTCGCCGCTTTTGACGATGGGCGAGATCCAGAGCTAGCCGCGTTGTACGTGCAATACGGCCGCTACTTGCTGCTCGCCTGCTCGCGCCCGGGCGGGCAGGCCGCGACCCTGCAGGGCTTGTGGAACGACAAGCTCGAGCCGCCCTGGGGCAGCAAGTACACGATCAACATCAACACCGAGATGAACTACTGGCCAGCGCTGCCCGGGGCGTTGCCCGAGTGCGACGAGCCGCTGTTCGCGCTCGTGGAAGACCTGGCAGAAAGCGGCCAGCACACCGCGCGCGTGCACTACGGCGCTGGCGGTTGGGTCGCCCATCACAACGTCGACCTGTGGCGCGCCACCGCCCCCATCGATGGCGCCGAGTGGGGGTTGTGGCCGACGGGCGGAGCGTGGCTGTGCCTGCAGCTGTGGGACCACTACCGGTTCACCGAAGACGTGGCGACTCTCGGGCGCGTTTACCCGCTCCTGCGCGGCGCGACGCAGTTCTTTTTGGACACGTTGCTGCCGCATCCGGATACCGGACATCTCGTCACTTGCCCCAGTATTTCTCCGGAGAACCAACACCCGCACGGCACCGCGTTGTGCGCCGGTCCCACCATGGACAACGCCATCTTGCGCGATCTGTTCGACGCCACCGCGGAGGCCGCGCAACGGCTCGGCGTGGACGCCGACTTTCGTGCCCGCGTGCAAGCCGCGCGTGAGCGCCTGCCGCCGTATCGCGTCGGCCGCGCCGGCCAACTGCAAGAATGGCTGGACGACTGGGATCTCGACGCGCCGGAGCCGAACCACCGCCACGTCTCGCACCTGTTCGGACTCCATCCGTCGCAGCAGATTTCGCCGCTGCGCACGCCGGAGCTGGCCGCCGCTGCGCGCCGCTCGCTCGAGCTACGCGGCGACGCCGGCACCGGTTGGAGCCTGGCTTGGAAGCTGAACCTGTGGGCGCGCCTGCACGACGCGGAGCGCGCCTACGCCCTGCTCCAGCTCTTGCTCAGCCCCGAGCGCACGTACACCAACCTGTTCGACGCGCACCCGCCGTTTCAAATCGACGGCAATTTCGGGGCGGCGGCCGGCATTTTGGAGATGCTCGCGCAAAGCGAGCCGGGGCGCTTGCACCTGCTGCCAGCGCTACCAGCGGCTTGGCCGTCGGGCAGCCTGCGCGGCGTGCTGGCGCGCGGTGGTCTTTCGCTCGACTTCAGCTGGCAGGACCGGCGCGTCGTTGCGCTCGCGATCACCACGCAGCGAGCGCAAACGCTCGAGCTTCAGCTCGGCGCAGCGCCGCCGGCGCGCGTGGCGCTGCTGGCGGGCAGCAACACCTTGGCGCTCTGACGCGAGCGTCGCAAAAAGATGCCCGTGACTAGGGGATTGCCGCGAGCGCAGCTTTGAGCGGCGCCGTGTCCGCGCCTTCCGGATCGACCAAATCGATTTGAGCCTTTTGAAGCTTGCCGGATAGATCCACGTTGACGGCTTGCCAGCGCGTGTACGAGTCGAGCACCCAGATGCCGCTCTCGCGCGTGCCGTTGCCGGACCAGCCGTTGCCGCCGAACGGCAAATGAGCTTCCGCGCCGGTGGTGCTGTTGTTGATGCTGGTCATGCCCGCCTTGATTTCTTCTTTGAAGCGCAGCATGGCGTGGGCGTCGCGGGTGTAGATGGCGCTGGACAGGCCGTAGGGCGTGCCGTTGGCGACGCGGATGGCTTCGTCCAAGCCGTCGACCTCGATCAGGTTGATGGTGGGGCCGAAGCATTCTTCTTGGGCGATGCGCATGTCGATGCGCACGTTGTCGAACAAGCGCGGGCTGCCGTAGAAACCGCGCGTGGCGTCGCCGGTGAAGCCGGGGTGCTCGTCAGCCGCGCCGATGCGTTTGCCGTCGAGCAGCAAGCTGGCGCCGTCGGCCAGCCCGGTCGCGCGTTGCTCGATCCAGCGCTCCAAAAAGCGCTGGTTGATGAAGGGGCCGTAGTCGTTGTGCTCGTCGAGCGGATTGCCGATTTTCAGCGTGCTGGCGCGGCGCACGAAGCGATCGCGAAATGCGGGCAAGACCCGGCGGTCGACGATGATGTTGCCGGCGCTCGTGCAGCGCTGCCCGGCCGTGCCGTACGAAGCCCACACCGCGCCTTCCACCGCCAACTCCAAATCGGCGTCGGCCAGCACGACGAGCGGATTCTTGCCGCCCAGCTCGAGCGACGGCACCTGCAGGCGCCGCCCGCACACTTCCCCGATCTTGCGTCCGACGGCGGTAGAGCCGGTGAACGAAACCTTGTCGATCAAGCCGGCTTCGACGGCTTCAATCAGGTATTCGCCCGCGCCGCCCGCGCCGCCGCCGTGCACGATGTTCAAGACGCCCGCCGGCACCCCCGCGCGCCGCAGCAGCTCGAAGAACAAGGCCGCGGTACCGGGTGCGTCGTCGGACGGCTTCCAGACGATGACGTTGCCGCACAAAAGCGCGGGCACGATCTTCCAACTCGGCACCGCGATCGGGAAATTGCCGGCGGTGATCAAGCCGACGACGCCGAGCGGGCGGCGGTAGGTGAACAGCTCCTTGTTGGGCAGCTCGCTCGGCACGGTTTGGCCGTAGAGGCGCCGGCCCTCGCTCTGAAAGAACTCGGCCGTGTCGATGGCTTCTTGCACGCTGCCCCGCGCCTCTCGCAAGGGCTTGCCCACCTCGCGCGAAACGAAGCGACTCAACCGCTCCTTCTCCTCCAACAGCAAGGCCGCCAGTCTGCCCAGCAGCCGCCCGCGTTCCGGAGCGGGCACGCGTGCCCAAGCGGCGGCGGCTTCTCGCGCGGTCTCGCAAGCCGCGAACACCTGCTCGCGCGTGCTAGCGGGCGCAACCGTCACCAAATCGTCCCGATTGGCGGGGTTGCGGCGCTCGAATACCGCGCCCGGCGGTGACGCCGGCACGTTCGACACCACGAGTGTATGCGGAAGCCCGTCCTGCGCGCGCGTCTGGATCAAAGTCGCTACTCCTCGTGGTTGGTGAGACGAACTTGCGATCTACTTTAATGTAGCCGCAAGTCCACGGCGGCAAGCGTCTAGTGCTCGGCTTGGATTTGCTTCAGCTCTTCTTCTTGCTGCTTTTGGCGTAAATTCATGCGTTCGACCGCGCTTTTGGCGTCCTCGATCAGCGCGCTGGGCGAAGTGAGGCCCCCAGCGTCCGGCGCGCCCGTGCTGCCCCGAACGACGCCTAGATAGAGCCCCGTCAGCACCACCGCCACGCCCAGCACGAGCGCGACGCGCGACGCCATGCGCATGCCGTTCGGCAAAACCTTGAACAGTGCCGCCAGCACCAGCGCCACCGCGAAGCCGACTCCGAACGAAACCCAATCCGGTCGCCAGCCGGCGCTGGGAAGACGCGGCACGGTCGGTGCAGCGTCGGGATCCAAGCTCACGACGGCCGCCTTGGCTCGCTCCGCTTGCGGCACGCTTTCGAGCGACGAGACGATGTGCACTCGGCCGCTCCCGTCGACCCAACGGTAGAAGGTTTGCTGATTGCCCGGCGTTGGTTTCACGGCGCCACCTGCAGGCTCCTGGACCGGACCGGCCGACTGCTCACTCCGAAACGGGAGGGCGACGCACCGGATCACCGTCGGGGATGGCCCAGGCGGGCTTGACCCAGCCGCCATCCGGCAAGCTGGTGGCCGGCGCGGCGTGAGGAGCGCCGCTCGCCGAAGGGGCGGGCGTCTCTTGCTTGGGCGCGGGGCGCGGCTCGCTGGGCGCGCCCGAAACGGCAGGCGGAGCGGTGGGCGCGTCGCCGGGCAAGAACTCGAGCAGCGGTTTTTCGGCGGACGGGGCCGGCGGGGGCGGCGCTTTGGCTTTGACGCGCGGCTCGCTCGGTTGGCGCGGCGATACCGGTAGCGGCGCGGGCAAAGCCCGGTGTTGGTCCGTCTCGCTGTCGCGCTGGGTGCGCAGCAGCATCACACCCGCGAGCAAGCCCACGAACAGCGCCGCGGCCGCGACGCCGACGACCAGGCCCGTGCCGTCGGAGCTGGGCAGCGGCGTGGAGGGCGGGCTCTTTTGCGTGGTGCTGAACTGTCGCTCGGTCAGCGCCGGAACCTCGACCGGGGCGGAGGCCACCATGGTCGCCGCGTTCGGCTCCGCGACTTCGTCGGCTCGCACCGTGATGGGGGCTTGGGTGAGGACGCCGGACGCGTGCAGGCCCGGCACCGGATCGGTCGGAGGCGTGTCGCGCGCGGTGTCGGGCGCGCTGGTGACCTCGATGCTGGGCGCCGCGTTCGGCACCTCCCGCGAGATTTCGCGCGGCTCGAGGCCGAGCGCGTCGCGCAAGGCGTCGGTCAACTCCCGCGCGCTTTGGAAGCGCTTTTCGGGGTCGCGCGCGACGGCGCGGTTCCACCAGGCGTCGAAGCCGATGGGAACGCTAGCGATGGACGATGGCTGGGGGATGTCGCGCACGCAGATCGCCAGCACCAAATCGCCCAAACCGTCGCTGTAGAACGGGCGCTTACCGGTCAGGCACTCGAAGGCAATCACGCCCATGGCCCACAGATCGGTGCGCGAGTCGACGGTGCGGTTGCCCTGCGCCTGCTCGGGGCTCATGTAAAACGGCGTCCCGAGGATGGAGCCGGTGCGGGTGCGCGTGCCCTCTTCCAGCGCGTGCCGCTCGATCTTGGCCACGCCGAAATCCAAAACCTTGGCGATCTCTTCGTCCTCGTTCTTCACCAGGAAGACGTTCTCGGGCTTGAGGTCGCGGTGCACGATGCCGGCTTCGTGAGCGCGCCCGATGGCGCGGCCGATGTGCGAAAGCACGCGCGCGGTGTCGGCGGGCGTGAGGCGCTTCACCCGCTTGATGCGCTGCGCGAGGTTTTCGCCCTCGAGCAGCTCCATGGCCATGAACGGCACCTTGCCGTCGATGCCGTAGTCGAGAATTTGCACCACGTGCGGGCTGCGCAGCGCGGCCGCCGATTGTGCTTCGCGCATGAAGCGCGACAGCGTCTCCTCGTCGGGAATCACGGTGCGGTCGATGACCTTGACCGCCACCGGCGCGTTCAGCACCAAATGCTGAGCGCGCCAAATGGTGCCCATGCCGCCTTGGCCCAGCTGCGTTTCGAGCCGATAGCGGCCGACGAGCACGTGGCCTGCAGAGACAGCCGATTCCGCCATGAGCTAAGGACTCCGACCATAGCGCGGATTCTCAGGCGCGCCTATGATTCCGCCCCCATGGAACGCATCGTCTGTGACTCGAAAGATTTGCCGGCCCGCGCGGCGGCGCGTATTGCGCTCGAGCTGACGCGCGCGCTCGGCGAGCGGGGCCGCGCATCGCTCGCATTGGCCGGCGGAACGACGCCAAAAGCCACTTACGAAGCGCTGGCCGGCTTACCGCTCGATTGGTCGTCGATCGACGTTTTCTTCGGTGACGAGCGATGCGTGCCTGCCGACCACGCCGACAGCAACTATCGGATGGCCAAGGCGGCGCTGTTCGATCGCATTCAAATTCCGAGCGAGCGCGTGCACCGCATGCAGGGCGAGCTCGCCGATCGCGAGCAAGCGGCGCGCCTGTACGAGGCCCAGCTACCCGACCGGCTGGACGTCGTGGTGCTGGGCATTGGCGAGGACGCGCACACCGCGTCGTTGTTTCCGGGCGCGGCCGCCCTGCGTGAGGAAGCGCGACGCGTGCTGCCGGTGACGGGGCCGAAGCCGCCGCCGGAGCGGCTGTCCGTCACGCCGCCGGTGCTGCGCGCGGCCCGCGTTTGCCTAGTGTTGGGCAGCGGCGCCGGCAAAGCCGAGCCCGTGCGGCGCGCGCTGCTGGATCCGGTCGACGTCGTGTCGACGCCGATTCAATTGGCTCGCGACGGCGTGTGGTTCTTGGACCCGGCCGCCGCCTCAGCGCTGTGAGGCCAGCGCCTGAACGAGCTTGCCGACGGCGGGCAAGCTCGCGGCGCCCTCGAGCAGGAACGGCAGCTCGAGCAGCGGCGCCCCCAGCTGCGCCAACCGCTGGAGGCTCTGGCTCTGCACTTGCTCGCGGGCCGCGCGGCGAATGCCCGCGGCGAGCGCCATCGAGGCAGGATCGCTCTCGCTCGGCTCGTCCAAATCGGCGAGCCTGTCTCGCTCGGCGGCGACGAACAAGGTGGGCACGACTTGATTCACCACCAAGGCCAAGAGCGGCAGCCCCAGCTCGCCGCGCAACGCCGAGCACAGCTCCAAGCTCTCGTTGGTGGGCATTTCCTCGGGCAAAGTCACGACCACGACCCCCGACTGCAGCGGATCGCGAAATTGCGCCCAAGCTCGCTCGGCGTCCGAACGCAGCACGCCCGGCGGCGACAGATCGATGATCGTCTTGGGGACGCGCAGCATGTCCAAGCCATGACCGGTGGCGGGCGCGTCCAAAATCACGACGTCGAAGCGAGGCGAGCCGTCGGCCAAGCGCTCGGTGGAGTGGTACCAAGCCTTGCCGAGCGCCGCCCACTCTTTGAGGCCGGGCGCGCCGTGAAAAAAACCTTGCACCAGCTTGTTGTCGAACAGCGCGCTAACCAACCGTTCGCTCTTCAACACGAGCGCGCCGTACTCTTTCAGGGCCACGTCCGCGTCCAGCAGCACGCCGAACAAGCGCGGCGACAGCTCCGTGATCTGCGTCGGTAGAGACGCGCGTCCGAACAAGCCGGAGATGTGCTCTTTGGGGCTGGTCTCGGCCACTAGCACCCGCTTGCCCGCGCGCGCAAAGCGCTCGGCCAGCGCCGCGACCACGCTCGTCTTTCCGACGCCCCCCTTGCCGGTGACGAACAAGAAGCGGCGAGCAATCCAATCGTCAACCGAGTTGGCAGGCGCGCCTGCCAGGGGTGCGGTGCGGGAAGGTTCGGGGGTCATCGAGCGCGGTCTTGGTTCACGAAGGGGAATAGATAGGCGAGGCTACTAGCTCTGGGCCAAGCTATTGATGTGCTAATGACGCGGTTCGCGGGCTACCGCAACCAAGCTTGCCGAGGTCTCATGCGCTCAGTCGTTTACGCTCTTTCGTTCGTGTCTGCTTTGGGTTCGAGCCTCTGGTTGGCAGGCTGCGACGGCTGTCAAGGCAGCCACGGGCCGAGCGCGGAGGAGCGCAGCAAGCTCCTGGCAAGCGCCATCGCGGCGCCACCCATGCCGTCGGTCGGGCGCGGCGCCGTCGACAGCATCGGGCACGCGGCCAACGTGATCCCCGGCCAAGGCCCGAAGCGCATCGAGTTCATGGCCCCGCGCATGGGCAACCCGATGCCCATCCTGCCCGGCCAGGGCGTCGGCCCCATTCGCTTCGGCGCCACCAAAGAGACGATTGAGCGGCTGATGGGCGCGCCATGCGACGACGCCACCGAAACGTCGTGCCGCTACGTCGGCCGCGCCATCGACTTCAAGCTCGAGGGCGGCGCGGTGAAAGAGATCCGCGTCTCTCGGAAGGGGCGCGAAGCCAAGCGCGCGCCCGACGGCTCGATCATCGAGTACGGTTTTTACAACGGCGCCATCTTGCCGGACCTGTACTTCGGCATGCAGCCGGGCGCGCTCCAAGAGTACATGGGCCCCCCGCAAAAGGTGGAGAAGGTCACCCCCATGGGCCCCGACGGCTTCTCCGAGCGCCACGTGTACGACGGCGTGACGCTGGAGTACGACTTGTGGTCGAACGACAAGCTCGTCTTGGGCGCCGCGGTGCTGACCAAGAGCGACAGCGCGGCCGCCAAGAACGAGAAGATGCTCGACGAAATGGCGAAAAAAGCCGCGGAGCAAGCCAAGCTTGCCGCCAAGAGCAAGCCGACCAAGGTTCCGCGTTGAGCGCATGAATCGCGGGTCCGCCCTCGTCGGCTGCTTGGTGCTCGCGGGCACTACCGCCTGTAGCGAGCCGCTGTTGCTCGGCGACGACGTCTTGTGGAGCGCGGACCAAGAAACGGGTGATTTGTCGCAGTGGACCACGCGCGGCGAAGGCCAAACCGTGTTCAACGACGGCGACGCCAAAATGCCGGCGCTGGATTTGACGAGCGATTCGCCTAGCGCCGACGTGAACGTCAGCGTGACGACCGAAGCGGCGCACGGCGGCAAGCACGCACTGAAGCTGAGCAACGTCGCAAGCAACGACTTGCGAGAGAGCGGCATGGAGCTGTTCCGCGTGATCGGCCCTGCCGACGACGCCTTTTACAGCGCTTGGTTCATGCTGCCGCTCGACTTCACCATCGATCCTTCACTGACGATCGTCCGTTTGCGTTCACGCGACAGCGACGGCGCGGTGTTGAATGGTGAAGAGCTGCAGCTGCGCAGCGTGCCCACGGGCGGCTACGTTTTACAGGTCTTCAACAACAATTCGGCGTTCTTGCGCGAGCCTTTGCCCGAAGAATCGCCCCACATCGCAGCCGGCCGTTGGTCGCAGATCGAAGCGCGCTACGAAGCCCAGGTGGGTGGGCGCCTGCGGGTCTGGCTCGACGGCAAGCTCGTCTATGATCTGAGCGGGCGCCCTGGGGCCGCTGGCGGTGACGTGGTGTTCAGCATCTGCAACACGGGCGAGCGGTTCGAGCCTTCGCCGCTGGTCGTGTACGTCGACGACGCAGCCGTCAGCCTGAGCCGAGTCGGCCCGACCGGCCTCTTGCAGCCGCAGTCCGTAGCGGGCGCGCCTCGTCACGGCATCTGAGGATTCCACACATCCTGGGCTGCCAATCCGCAGCCTGAATCGCAGAAGCTTCTGTAGCGGCAAAAGGCCACCCCGCGCGCTCGAGATTTTACAGGAAGGTCAGAAGGTCAGAAGGGCAAAAGGAAAGGAAGGAGAGCAGATAATTGGGGGTCGCGCTGCCGCCGACGGCCCTTGGGAGCGCGTCGCCGCGTCGCTTGTGTCCTTCGGAGGAAATATTTTTGGTTTTGGTCCTCCAAAAACAAAAGTGCGTTCCTCTCTCTCGCCTTCTACCCTTCTGCCTTCTGCCCTTCCTGTGAAATCCCGGAGGGTCTCGACACGACTCGTCAGAACGGCAGCAGCCCGAAGCGCTCGCGCGGGGTGGCCTTGCGACGCCACGGGAGTTTCTGCAAGGGAGCTGCGGCGCGGCAGCCCAAGATGCGATGAACCTTCACGGCATGGCTGCGGCGGTCGGGATGGTCCGAGGCTGGCGCGCGTCGAGCGGCTCGCGCGTCGGCATCAGCGCGGCGATGCCGTCACCGAGCTCGGCGTGATTTCCCAACCCCGAGCGATCGTAGCAGCGCGCGCCACCGGCCTCGTTGAACGGTAGATAGAGCACGGGCGGATCGACCTCGTCGGGGCGAATGCCCTGCGCCACCTGGGCGATCTCGTCCGCGCCGTACGAGCGCGGAAATACCTGCACTTCGTCGAGCAAGCCGCGAAAGGGCTGTCGGTAGCCATCAGCGGTGCCGAGGTAGGCTTCGATGGGCGTGCGATTTTGGCCCGGCTCGGCGCCCTTGGACACCGACACCCCGTCGACGAAGAGCTCGCTGCTCTTGGCCTCGATCACCACCGCCAGGTGGTGCCAAACGCCTAGCGTGACCGCAGAGGCGGCGGCCGCGACGTCGCGACCGCTGTACACGTTGATGACCACCGGAACGGCGTTGCGCAGCGACAGCGAAAACCCCGACCAGTCGCTGCGACGCAGCGCGAATATGGTCTGCACGTCGTCGGCGGCCTTCGCGTCGGGCGGTGCCTTCGGCAGAAACCACAACATCAGCGTCTGGTCGCGCTCGATCTGCGGCATACGAGCGGTACCGACGCTGGCGTAGTCGTCGACGCCGTCGAAGCTGAGCGCTTCGTCGAAGCTGGCGTCGTTCGGCCCCGGATCACTCAGCTCTTCGGGCGGGGGCTCCGGCGTCGCGTTGCCGCAAGCCGCAACGCCGAGCGCGAGCGCCGTGACGGCGCCGCGCAACAGCTGAGCCTTCCGGGATTGCATGGCGCGAGCCAAATTTCATAGCTCATTTTGCCGCGGGCCGCATGCTGGCCCTCGAGCGCGGCGTGCGCTCGACGCCGCGAGATTCCTGCCCGCAACCTTGCCATCCGGACGGCCGTGTGCCAACAAGCGGCGGCGCGCGTTTCATGGAAAATCCTCAGCAAATCCTGCAAACGTTTCGAACCGAGCTCGAGCAAGCCCACAGCCCCGCCGAGCTGCGCGAGCTGCGCGTCAAGTACCTGGGCAAGAAGAGCGAGCTGAAGAACGCGCTCAAGAACTTGCGCGAGGTTCCTGCCGAGCAACGCGCCGAAGTCGCTCGCCAACTGAACGAAGCGCAAGCCACCATCGAGACCGAGCTCGGTGGGCGCGAGTCGGCCGCTCAAGCCGACGAGCTGGCGCGCAAGCTCGCCGCCGAGTGGGTCGACATCGACTTGCCGGGCTTGACCACGGAGCGCGGCGCCAAGCACCCGGTGCGAGCGGTCGAAGAGCGCTGCCTCGACGTGCTGCGGCAGCTCGGCTTCCAGGTCGCCACCGGGCCCGAGGTCGAGAGCCCGTTCTACAACTTCGACGCGCTCAACATTCCGCCGCACCACCCCGCGCGCGACATGCAAGACACCTTCTGGGTGCAGGGTGATTTGGTGCTGCGCTCGCACACCAGCACCATCCAGGCGCGCACGCTCGAGAAGCGGCTGCCGCTGCCGCTCAAGTACGCTTCACCTGGCCGCGTGTACCGGAACGAAGCCGTCGACGCCACGCACCTGGCCATGTTCCACCAGCTGGAAGGCTTCTGGGTCGAGAAGGGCCTGACCTTCGCCCATTTGAAGGGCGTGCTCAGCTTCGTGGCGGGCTCGCTCTACGAAAACCGCAAGTTTCGCTTCAAACCCAAGTTTTATCCGTACACCGAGCCATCCATCGGCCTCGACATCGCTTGTTTGAACTGCGGCGGTGACGGCTGCGAGGCGTGTCACCAAGCCGGCTGGGTCACCATCATCGGCGCCGGCATGATTCACCCGAAGATCATGAAGAACTTCGGCTACACCGAGCCGGGCGTGCGCGGCATCGCCTTCGGTTGGGGCACCACGCGCATGACCAGCCAATGGCTCGGCCTGAGCCGCGCCAAGAGCCTGTACGAGCAAGACATGAGATTCATGCGCACCCTGCGCCGGAGGCCGGGATGAAGATCTCCGCCAACGTCTTGAAGCGCTTCTGCGCGGGCACGCCGGCCGAGCCGAAGGCTCTGCGCCGCCTGCTCGACGACCTGGGTGTCGAGGTCAAACGCCTCGACGTGCAGGGCACGGACGCGCTGCTCACGCTCGAGCTGCTGGCCAACCGCGGTGACCACCATTGCTACGCGGGGGTCGCGCGCGAAGTCGCCGCGCGCACCAAGACCGCGCTCCAGCTGCCGCCCGCGCGTACGCTGGAAGTCGGCACGCCGCCGCTGCCGCTGCGCATCGAGTCGGACAAATGCCTGCTGTATACGGCCACGCCGCTGCGCGTGACCGGCGGCCTGAAAAAGTCGCTGGGCAAGGCCGCCGAAGAGCTGCTGGGCGCCGCAGGCTTGCTGACCGGCAACGCCGCCATCGACGTCACCAACCTCGTTAACCTCGAGCTCGGTCAGCCGTCGCACGCCTTCGACCGCGCTCGCATCCAGGGCGGCATTACGATTCGGCCGTCCCGCGCCGGAGAAAAAGCCTGGCTCTTGTTCACGCCCGAGCCGCGTGAGCTCCCGGTCGGCACTCTGGTGATCGCGGACGACGTGAAGGTGCTGGCCATCGCCGGCGTCATCGGCTGCGAAGACTCCAAGATTCAAGACGACACCCAGGAGATCATCCTCGAGTCGGCTGCGTTCGATCCGGTGGCGGTCCGCATCGGCGGCCGTTCGCTGGCCACACACACCGACGCCTCCGCGCGCTTCGAGCGCGGCTCGGATCCGACTTTGGCGGCCGTGGCCGCCGGGCGCATTGCCCAGCTGCTGGCCGAAGCCGGCGCGGCAGAGGTGACGGGCCCGCTCGGCATCGTCGGCGCCTGGCAAGATCCCGAGCGCGTCCTCGAGTTGCGCGCCAGCGAGCTTTCCGCGTTCTTGGGCCGCGAATTCGGCCGCGCCGAAATCGTGGAGCGCTTGAGCGCCTACGGCTTCGAGGAACGCGGCGCGTTGTCGTTCAAAGTGCCGCCGCACCGGCTGTGGGACGTCGAGTCGGAAGAAGATCTGTTCGAAGAGATCGCGCGCTCGGTCGGCTTCAATGATCTGCCGGAGGGCTTGCCACCGGTCGGGCTCGGTGCGCGCCCCTCGCCGGCCGAAGTGATGCTGCGCGTGGCCGAAGACGTGTTGGTCGGCGCCGGCTTCTACGAAATTTACACCGACGGCTTCTACTCTCGACAAATTCCCGAGCGGCTCGGGCAAGCGCCGGGCGGCCCGCTGTTCGCACACGTCGAGACCGTCAACTCGCTCGACAACAGCTTCTCGCTGCTCAAAAATAATTGCTTGGCGCAGGCGCTCCAAGCCGTTGCCGACAACATCAACGTCAAAGCGCAAGACGTGCGCTTGTACGAGTGGACTCGCACCTTCCACGCCGACCCGGTGTCGCCCAACGGCGTCTGCCGCGAGCGCGACGTGCTGTACGGCGTGTGCTCGGGTAAAGAGCGACCGGAAGCGTGGGAAGCCGGTAGCCGGCTTGCCGACGTCTTCTTCCTCAAAGGTGTGGTCGAGCAGCTGCAAAAGTCGCTGGATTTGCCGCTAGAGCTGGGTGACCCCGACCCGGACTACGCGCTCACGCCGTTGCTGCATCCCCACCGCTCCCTTGGCCTGCGCGTGGCCGGGCGCAGCGTTGGTGTCGTCGGCGAGGTGATGCCGCAAGTCCTGCAAGCCTTCGGCATCAAGTTCGCCAAGGCCTGCTACTTCGAGCTGTCACGCGACGCGCTCTTGGCCGAGCCGCGCGGCAGCGCCGCCTTCGCCATGCCGCCGACCATGCCCGACATCGAGCGCATGCTCAGCTTCGCGGTGCCGCTCGGCGTCTCCGTCCGCGAGGTCGTTCCGCTGCTCAAAGCAGGCGCCCCGGCCTGGCTCGAGCGCATCAACGTGGCCGACGTCTTCGCGGGCAGCGCGGAGAACAGCAAGCGCGCCGTCGCCTTCAAGCTCGTCTTCAACGCCAGCGAGGCGCGCACGCACGAGCAGCTGAACGACGCCTGCGCCGCGATGGTGAAGAGCGTCGTGGACGCCCTGGGCGCACGAGGCGTCGAGCAACGCTGAGCGGCCGCTCGATCGCCACACCCTATCAAGCGGCGACGCGACTTCTGGGCTGCCGCGCCGCAGCCTGAATCGCAGAAGCTTCTGTGGCGGTGAAAGGCCACCTCGTACGATCGAGATTTTTCACAGGGAGGACGGGAGGACGGGAGGACCAGACGGAGGCGAGAATTTTGGGGCTCGCGCTGCCGCCAGCGAGTCTGCAGAAACGTCACGAGCTCAGCCCTCTTGCTCCCGAGGGGAATGCGTTCTCGCCTCTCGCACCTTCCGTCCTTGCCTGTAAAGAAATCTCGATCGCCCAACGTGGCCTGGATTCGCCACAGAAGATTCTGCGATTCAGGCTGCGGTTAGGCAGCCATGGTGTGATGTGCCGTTGGGCTCCGCTTCGCGGGTTGCGACGAACGTAGCTGGGCGCCATCGCACACGCGGCACGTCGGGATCTTTCAACCACAACGACAAGTTGTTTTGGGCTTGGAAAGCGCAAGAAAATTGCCGCTCGCTGCCTGAAGCCGCCGGGGTCGGGGCACTCGTTGGGTCTCGCATGAAAACCGCCCACACTTTACTCGCTCCTCTCTCGGCGTTGCTCTGCCTCGCGCTCGGTTGCTCCTCCGACGTCGCTGATTCCGGCGATCCGCTTGGCTCGGGTGGCAGCTCGGTCGGCACCGCCGGCACTTCTGCCACGCCCACCGCCGGCACCGGCACCGGCACGGGCGGCAGCGCAGTGACGGGCACCGCCGGCGCCGGCGTGGGTACCGCTGGCACCGCTGGCGCTGGCGTGGGTACCGCCGGCACCGGCACCGGCGTGGGCATCGCCGGCAGCGGCGCGGGCGGAACCTCGAACGGGGCAGGTGGAACGGGAAATGGCAGCGGCGGCTCCGCCGGTATGGGGCAAGCAGGCGCGGGCGGCAGCACGGCCGTGCCCACCGACGGCAAAGGCCTCTTCGATCTGAACTGCAAGTCGTGCCACGCCGACCAGGGCAGCGGCAGCCCGTTGGCGCCGGAGATTCAGCACCCCGTGCGCGAGTACTCCACCTGGGTGGTGCGCAACGGCCGGGCGACGACCACCTTCGCCAAACCCATGGAAAAGTACGGCACGGACAAATTGACCGACGCCCAGTTGAACCTGATCTGGGACTACCTGGATCAACCCCCGCAGCCCACCACCGGCGAAACCCTGTTCAAAGACTACTGCGCCAATTGCCACGGCGCGGACGGCAAGGGCGGCGTCGTGATGCGGCCGCTGGCAGGCGAAGGCAAGAACGTGCTCAAGCTGGTGCGCTCCGGTAAGAGCGTTGGTCAGTACGCCATGCGCCACGACTCGATGCCCGCGTTCACCACCATGCGCATCAGCGACGCCGAGCTGAACTTGATCCTCGCCTACGTCAACACGTTCTGATCGGCGGCAGGCGGCGTTCGCAGCGCCGCTCAGGGCACGACGCAACAGATGTTGCAGTCGTAGACTTCGAGTGTTTCTTTGCCGGCGCACACACTGGCAATGCAGCTGGTGTGCATGCCGGCGGGCGCCAAAGAGCCGCAGCTGGGCGCGCACAGGCCGCCGCCACGGTCGATGGTATGCGGCGGGTTGCACGGCGTGTCGTTGCCGGGCGGCTCGTCACCCTCTGAGGTAATGTAAAGGCGATCCAGACGCGCGCTGCTGGCGTCCTTGGCGATCACGAGCTCGTGCGGACCCGCGGCGAGCATGAAATGCAGCGTGTCGTCGTAGTTGGTATCGATGTGAAAATCGTCCCAGAACCAGATTTCGCCCACGGTGATGCGCCAGACGTGCCACGCGCCGCCGTCGACCTGGAACCAGAAGCGGTTGCTGGAAACATCCGGCGAGTAAATGCGCCCCCAGATCACGTAGTCACCCGAGTTGGCTAGGTCGAACGTGTAACGCGCGCGCGGCGAGTCAGCGACCGGCGTTTCTTCGAGGGCGGGGCCGGTCGGCGGCTGAATGTATTGGCCGTTCGAGGCGGCCACGTCGGCGACGATCGAGAACCCAAAGCTGAGCTCGCCGTCTTCGGCTTCGAGATACACGCCTGGCCCGCTGCTGGGCTCGCCCCCGGCGCCGCCCTGCTGCATCACGGGCTCCCAGGCGCCCACCGACGTGATGCTCGGATCGCAGCCGTTCGTGGCGCACGACAGCGAGCACAGCGCGACGGTCGTCGTGAGGAGTCGCGCTGCGTTCCAAGCCGAGCCGGACACGCTCCGATGCTGGACCACAACGCGCGCCGTGGCCAGCGCCAGCGCAGAGCGCGCGGGGTACGGCGCGCCGCGGCGTGCAATATTCTGGTGGCGCGCTCAGGTCCGAACGCGGCGCCGCTCTTGAATCATGTGCTGGGTGACCAGCCGCTGCGCGTCGAGCGTTTCGGTCAGGGTCCACACGTCGTGCATCGGTTTGCTGCCGGCGCACTCGAGCAAGATATCGGCGGCGCGGTCGGGGCGAATGCCGTCGAAATGGCGCCCGGGCAGCTCGACCACGGCGCTGCGCGCGCGCAAGCCTTCGAGCGTCGACAACATTTTTTCGACCACGACCCGATAGACCGGCTCGCTGAAGTCCGCGCGCGGCCCCACGCCGAACAGCAGCACTTTGTCGAACGGCAGCTTGGGCTTGCCCGGCACCAGCACGACCTCGGCCACCTTCCCGGTGACGAAACCGCGCTCCATCAACGCGGAGATCCGCCCCGCCAAGCGCCAGTCGAGCAGCCCCGCGAGGCCATGCGGCGGCTGCTCGTCCGCCGCCACCGCCGCCAAGATCACTTCGGTTCCGAGCAGGTCGAGCTTACGCAAGCTCGGGAGCGTGAACCGAAGCTCCACGGCGCTTCAGCCCAGAGGGCCCTTGTCGGTGTCCTGGCGACCCAAGTCGTCGGCGATGCGATCGAGCACGCCGTTGACGAACTTGCTGCTCTCTTCCCCGCCGAAGCGCTTTGCCAGCTCGACGGCTTCGTCCAACACCACCGCCCGCGGCACGTCGGTGCGCGTCAACAGCTCGTACGTGCCGAGCCGCAGCGCGTTGCGATCGATGCGCGCCATGCGCTCCAGCCGCCAATTTTGGCTGGCGGCGCGGATGCGCTCGTCGAGCTTTTCGACGCCGTCGCGCACGCCGCGCACCAATGCGTCGGCGTATTCACGGCCTTCGGCGTCGCCGGGCAGCTCGCGCCAAAAATCCGAGATGGCTTGGTCCACGTCGCCGCCGGTCGCGTCGATGGCGAACAGCATTTGGAGCGCGGCCTCCCGAGCGGTAGTGCGAGCGCCCATGCTCGGCTCAGAGCCCTTGCTGGCTGAGCTGCTTGCCCAGAGTGACCATTTCGATGGCCGCGACGGCAGCGTCGAAGCCCTTGTTGCCGGCTTTGGTGCCGGCGCGCTCCACCGCTTGCTCGATGCTGTCGGTGGTGAGCACGCCGAACGAGATCGGCACGCCGCTGTCCATCGAAGCTTGGGCCACGCCTTTGGAGACCTCGTTGGCGACGTGGTCGAAGTGCGGGGTCGCGCCCCGAATGACCGCACCCAGCGCCACCACCGCGTCGAGCTTGCCGGTGCCAGCCAACCGCGCGCAAACCAGCGGAATTTCCCAAGAACCGGGCACGCGCACGACCGTGATGTTCTCGACGGCCGCGCCGTGGCGCACCAACGCGTCGATGGCGCCCTCGATCAAGCGCTCCACGATGAACGCATTGAAGCGTGAGCCGACGATCGCGAATTTTGCGCCCTCGGGGACGACCAACGCGCCTTCAATCGATTTCACGGATGACATGGGGTTTGCTTCTTAACACAGGGGAATGGACGAGCACGCTCGGCACGTCAGCCGTTCATGGCCACCAGTGGCACGCTTTCAATAAGTGTCAGGCCGTGCCCCTGAATCCCGGCAATTTTTCGGGGATTGTTGGTGAGCAGGCGGATCTTGCACAGCCCGAGCGAGCGCAGCACCTGAGCCCCGAGGCCGTATTCGCGCAGCGCGCCGCCGTGCGGCCGCGTGCCCGCGGGCGGGGGCACCGAGGCGTTGGGCGAGCTCTTGCCCACGTCGCGCCGAGCCACCGCCAAGAGCTCGCTCTTCAAGTCGGCTGCGGGCGGAATGTAGACGATCACGCCTTCACCCGCCGCCTCGATGGCGTCGATGGCCTCGGCCAAGTTGCGGGCCCCGTCTTTGAGCGTGCTGCTGAACACGTCGGCCAAGCTGGAACCGGTGTGCATGCGGCACAGGGTCGGACGGTCCGCCACCGGATTGCCCTTCACCAATGCCAAGAACTGCTTGCCCTCGTGCACGGCCTCGAACACGCAAGCGCGCCAGCTGGTGCGAGTGCGGTCGAGCTCCACTTGCGTCTCGCCGACCATGGCTACCAACGCTTCGGTCTGCAGCCGGTAGGCGATCAAGTCGGCGATGGTGAGGATGACGAGGCCGTGCTTCTCGGCGAAGCGCTCCAAATCGGGCAAGCGGGCCATCGTGCCGTCGTCGTTGGCAATTTCGCACACGATGCCGGCCGGCGACGAGCCGGCGAGCCGCGCCAGATCGACCGAGCCTTCGGTCTGCCCCGCGCGCACCAACACTCCGCCGTTGCGCGCGACCAGCGGGAACACGTGGCCCGGAACGACGACGTCGTTCGGCTTGGCATCGGGGTTGATGGCCACGCGAATCGTCTGCGCGCGATCGGCGGCGCTGATGCCGGTAGTGACGCCCTGACTGGCCTCGATGCTCACCGTGAAGGCCGTGCCCAAGCGCGGACCGCTGCGGCCGGGCGCCGCCATCATCGGCAGCTCCAGCCGAGCGCACTGCTCCTCGGTCAAGGTGAGGCAGATCAGGCCCCGCGCGTGGTTGGCCATGAACGCGATGGCTTCCGGCGTGACGTGATCGGCGGCCAGCACTAGATCGCCTTCGTTTTCGCGATCCTCGTCGTCGACCAGGATCAGCATCTTGCCTGCGCGAATTTGCTCGATGCCGCGGGTGACGCGCGAAATCAGCTCGGAGTCGAGATCGTGAAGGCGGGCGGGTTCGATCGACATGAAGGGGGGCCGGCGGCTATTTGTACCCAGCGCGCTCGAGCGCAAGGGCAAAACGCTCGTCGGGGGCTGGGCCGGGGTTTTGTCCGGTCGCTTCGAAGTAATTGACCAGGTAGCGGGCGACCAAATCCGCTTCCAGGTTCAGCTCGGTCCCGGTCCGCCAGTGCTTGAGGCCGGTCACTTGCCGGGTGTGCGGAATCAACATGACCGACAGCTCGAGCCCCGCGACGGCGTTGACGGTGAGCGAAACGCCGTCGAGCGCGACCGAGCCTTTGGCGGCGACGAAGCGGCGCAGCTCCGCGGGCATGGTGACACGCACGAGCCAGGCGTCGCCTTGTGTCTCGATGGCAGACACGAGCGCCACACCGTCGACGTGACCGCTCACCCAGTGCCCGCCCAGGCGGTCACCGACGCGCAGCGAGCGCTCCAAGTTCAGCTCGGCGCCGAGCGGCAAGCGGCCGAGCGTCGTTTTGTCGGCGGTTTCGATCGACACGTCGGCGTCGAAGGAGGTGAGCGTCCGGGTCACGACGGTCAAGCAAGCACCCGCCACCGCGATCGACTCACCGAGCTCGAGCGCGTCGAAGCCGGCGAGGCCCGCGGTGCCGATGACCAGACGGTAGCCGGGACCGCGGCGCTCGCGCGAAACCAGCTTGCCGGTGCCGGCGACCAGACCTGTGAACACGGGGAATCACATAGCACTTTGCTCGCGTGTTAGGCTGCTCCTCGTGAGTCACGGTTTGCGCTTCGTGTTGCCGGCCGCCGCCATGCTGCTGGGTCCGGCGCTGATGGCAAGCTGCGGGCCCAGCGTGCAATCCATCTACGAGGGCGACGTGCGTTTCGAGCACTGCTACCGGCTCGATCTGGAGCTCGACGTGGCGAGCACGCACCGCCAAGCCTGCTGGGTCACCTGGCTCGATCGCTACACGTACGGGCAGTCGCGGGACCGCTTGGAGTACGCGCGCCGGCGCGTGCGCGGCTTCGCCAGCGGCGACGCCGACCGGCCCGTGCTGCACATCGGCGAGAACCAGCAGCAGGACTCGCGGCAGTTCTATTTGGTCGTGCCTTCACCCACCAGTGTCCACGCGCCGCCGCCCCCCATCGCGACGCGCGTCAACGCCATGCCCGAGCCTCCGCCCAGCTCGTCCTCGGATGCTGGCAAATCCAGCCCCACGATGTCCAACTCGGCCGAAGCCGCCATCGCGGAGGCGCCGGCGCCGGGCGAAGACTGCGCCAGCGCCTGCCGCAACGCCTTCAGCAGCTGCAGCCAAGCTTGCGATCCTGCCGCCAAAGGCGCCGCCTGCAAGAGCTGCAACCCGGATTACAAAAAGTGCATGCAGCGTTGCTTTGAGTAGAGCTCGCAGGCTCGCTCTATCCTTTCTGTTTTCCGGGAGCTTCGCTCCCGCCACGCTGAAGTGAATTCAGCGGGGCCCCACCCACAGTTTTGGGGCCCTGGCCAAAACCGACGTTCGTTTGAAGCGTTGTCAACGGTTCAGGCATTCAGCGGTCGCCACGGCATAGATTCAGCCGGGGCGGAGCGCATGCAGCCCGAGCGGACGAAATGAGCGATTAAGTTGACTCATGGCTACTCGAAAGGTTAACCGATGACGCTCGAGACGATGACGCGACAGCCCGCAATCTCCGCGATCGTGCCCACCGCATCGGCCCTCGCCACGCCTCTGCCCCGCGTGCTGCGCCCCACGCGCGCCGTCCCGGCCGACGCCGTGCGCCCCACCCGCGCCGAGGTGAACCTGGCCAACCTCCGCCACAACCTGCGCGTCATGCAGCGCGCGGCGGGCGGCGCCGAAGTGTGGGCGGTGTTGAAGGCCGACGGCTACGGCCACGGCGCCAAAGGCGTCGCGCGCACGCTGGAACGCGCGGGCGCCACCGGCATTTGCGTGGCCTTGCTCGAAGAAGGCATCGAGCTGCGCGAGGCCGGCATTCGCGTGCCAATCCTGATCACCGGCGGGTATTTCGGCCGCGCCTTCGGTGAGGTGCTGCGGCACGGGCTCACGCCGGTTTTGCACGACCCGTCGCAGGTCGAGGCGCTGGCCGACGAAGTTCGCTACAGCGGCGCCGAGCCCGCCAGCGTGCACGTCAAGATCGACACCGGCATGTCTCGCCTGGGCATCCTCCCGCGGGACGTGCCGAAGATGGCCGAAATGCTGGCGCGCCACCGCGAGGTGCAGGTCAGCGGCCTGATGACGCACTTCGCTTGCGCCGACGCCGGGGACCCGGAGTCGATCGACGCGCAGATGGATCGCTTCGACCAAGCCTGCGCCGCGTTGAAGAGCCTGGGTGTGGATCCGCCGGTGCGCCACGCCGCCAACAGCGCCGCCATCCTGCAAAGCCCGCGCGCGCACCTCAACGTCGTGCGGCCCGGCATTGCCCTTTTCGGCGTGGAACCGCGCGCAGGCATCTGCAAAGAGCTGCGGCCCGTCATGCAAGTGCGTACGGAGCTGGTAGCGGTGCGCGAAATTCCGGAAGGACAATCGGTGGGCTACGGCGCCACGTGGACCGCCAAACGCACCAGCCGCATCGCCACCATCCCCATGGGCTACGCCGACGGTTTGTCGCGCGCCATGTCGAACCGGGCCGAGCTGTTGGTGCGCGGCAAGCGCGCGCCCATCGCCGGCGTGGTCAGCATGGACATGGCGATGCTCGACGTGACCGAGATTGACGACGTGCGCGTCGGCGACGAATGCGTCGTGCTCGGCAGCCAAAAGGGCCCGCTCGGCCAAGACAACATCTCGGCCGAAGAAATTGCCGGTCGCGTCGGGACTATCCCGTGGGAAGTCTTGACCGACATCTCGCGCCGCGTGCCGCGCTTCTATCGCGAGCCGTAATCCGGGTGCCCCCGGCCTAGTGCGAGCCGACGAAGGCGTCCGCGTGGATGCGTTGTAGCGAAGCGCCAGCCAGAAAAACCCGACGCTTGAGGCTTTGGACCAAGCCGGCGTCACCGCACAGGTACACTCGGTGCTCGGCGAACGCAGGGACCGCCGCCAACAGCAGCTGGTCCAGGTTTCCCAACCGCACGTCGCTGGTAGCTTGGCCCGGCTCCAGCGCGCACGGGTGATAGCTGAAATTGCGGTGGGTTGCCGCCAAAGCCTGAAGCTCGTGGGTCAAGTACAACCCCTCGGGCGTACGAGCCCCGTGCCAAAGCTCGATGCGGCCTTGGTGCTGGGCCGCCAAGGCGTCGCGCAAGACGCCCCACAGCGGCGCCAAACCGGTTCCAACTCCCGCCAGCACCAGCGGCTGCTGGGAGTCGCCCGGCACGTAGCAGCAATCGCCCGCCGGGCCGCGCAAGCGGACCTGGCTACCGATGGCGGCGGGACCGGCGAGCCAGTTGCTCATCGCCCCGCGCGGCAGCACCCGCACATGAAGCTCCAAATGCTTCTCCGACGGCAAGCTCGCCAACGAATACGCTCGCGCCAAGCCGTCTTCGCGCAAGAGGGTCACGAACTGCCCGGCGCGGTAGGCGAACGCTTCCCGCGTCTCGAGCACGACGCGCAGCACGTCAGGAGCCAGCAAATTCACGCCCGCGATGCTGGCCGGCACTTCCAAGGCGCTCGCGCCTGCCAGCGAGATTTCGAGGTCTTCCGTCAACGTCGCCTGGCAAGCCAGGAAGAACCCTTGCGCTCGCAACGAGTCTTTCACTCCTACCTGGGCGCGAGCGGGCGGGGCGCCGCCAATGGCTTGGACCAGGCACGACTGGCATGCTCCGACGCGGCACGAGCTCGAGACTTCGAAGCCAGCGCCGGAAAGAGCGTCGAGCACGCTTTGGTCGGACGCAAGCTCGAGGCTGCGTCCGTCGCAGAGCAGTCGCGGCATGGCGCTACCGGCCCAGCACGTCGTCGCGAACCGAGTTGGCGAGCGCAGCCACCGCTGCGATTTGTTCGTCGTTGGCGCCGAGCTCTCGAAGAGTGCTGCCAAGGTGGCCGATCACGATGTCGACGTGGTCGTCGTTCAGACCGCGTTTGACGAGGTGCGCGTGAGCCGTGCGCATGTCCTTGCCCGTGTATTGGTTCGGTCCGCCGAGCACCATGGTCAAGAACGCCTTCTGCTTGCCTCGTTGGCGGTCCATGTCCACGGACTCGAAGTAGTCAGCCACCCGTGGGTCCGTGAGCATCTTGCGATAGAAGATGTCGACCGCCTGCTCAATGGCCGCAGCTCCGCCCAACGTATCGTAAAGACTCGACATTTCTGATCCTTTTCTGCGTTGTTTCCGCACGGGCGGAAACCGGTTATAAGTTGCATTTGAAATACAAGTTATAGCCTGGGGACGTCAAGATCATTCGCCATGCAGCTCACGCTCTTCTCCGACTACTCGTTGCGAATCCTGCTCTACCTCGCGACGCACCGCGAACGCCGCGTCGCCCTTTCCGAGATCAGCGCGGCCTACGGCATCTCCCAGAACCACCTGGTGAAGGTCGTGCAACGTCTGATCGAGGCGCAGCTGGTGGTGAGCGTGCGAGGGCGTGGCGGCGGACTAACGCTCGGCCGCGAGCCGGCCGACATCAACGTAGCGGCGGTGGTGCGCCTGACCGAGCCGCATTCGAACTTGGTGGAGTGTTTCGATCGGCAAACGAACACCTGTCCCATCGACGCCGCCTGCGGACTCAAAGGCGCGCTGGTCAAGGCGCAAGCGGCGTTCTTCGCCGAGCTCGAGCGCTATTCGCTGGCTGATTTCGCGCCGCGCGCGCCAGCCCTCATCAAGCTATGGCAACGGCAATTGAAAGCGGCGACCACTTGATTCCGAGCCCGCGGCCAAAGCAATTGTCTCGCGTGGGGGCCGGAACTAACCTTGCCCCATGGGCGCAGGGCCGGAATCACCGCCGTTCGATGCCGCTCGGCTGAACGGCACCGCAAAGCTCCGCTTGCGCGGGCTTGGTGCTCGCCTGGTCTTGGCACAATTGCTGGTGGCCACGCTGCTCTTGGCCATTGCTTTGGTCACCCGCGCGCGCTCGCAACAAGCCGAGACCCGCGTTCAGCGCGTCTACGATCAGCGCGTCTTGCCCCTGCATCGCTTGGGGCAACTGGCAGATTCGTTCGCCATCGATTTCGTCGACACCGTGCACAAGGTCAGCGACGGCTCGCTCACGCCCGTTGAAGGCGCCGCGCGCTTGGACGAGATTCGGCGCAACGCGGATCGAATGTGGCGCGACGCCGAGCGAGTCATGACCGCGCCCGCCGAACGCAAGCTGCTGGAACAAGCCCGACCGGTCCTGGCCGAAGCTCTGCATTCGCTCGCCCAAGCCCAAGCGCGCATGAACGCGGGCGACACCCCCGGCCTCGCCGCGTGGCGCCGAACCGAGCTGTACGGGCGCGTCGACCCACTGACGGCGCGCCTCACGGGACAGATCAGCGACGCCATGGCGGCGGCCCACAACGACCTCGTTTCGTTGCAGGGCGACCTGAAACGGACGGCGCTCGAGAGCGCGCTCGCGCTGGGTTTGGCCGGGCTGTTGGCGGTCTTGGCGGGCGTGGTCGTAGCCAGCCGCTTCGTGGCGTCACTTCGGCGCATCGAGCGCGTGGTGGGGGTGGCGGCGGCGGGCGACTTGTCGCAGCGCATCGACCTGCCAGGCGAAGACGAGCTGTCGACGATGGCGGCGCGCATCGACGCCATGATTGGCGCCATTCAGAAATCGCAGACAGAGCTGTCGCAGCAGGCTCGGGCGCTGGCGCGTTCCGAAGCCGAGGCGCGCGCCGCCAGCACCGCAAAATCGGCGTTTCTGGGCAACGTCAGCCACGAGCTGCGCACGCCCCTGAACGTGATCCTGGGCTACACCCAGGCGCTCGAGCGCAACCCGGCGCTGACCGCGGACGTTCAGCACGGGTTGCTGCGCATCGGCGAAGCCGGCCACCACTTGCTCGAGCTGATCGACGACGTGATCGGCGTCGCGCGCTTCGACGTGGGCGCACTACTGATCAAGCCGACCGCCTTTTCGCCCGCGCAGCTCTTGGCCGAGGTGTCACGCATGCTGGCCGAGCGAGCCCGCACCCGTGGCCTTTCGCTCGAGATCAAGAGCGAGGGCGACATGCCGGCGACGATTGCCGCCGATCGCCGCCGGCTGCTGCAGGTGCTGCTGAATTTGGCCGGCAACGCCCTGAAATTCACGGCGCAGGGCAGCGTGCGAGTCACCATGAGCTGGCACGACGAGCGCCTGCGCTTCGAGGTGAAGGACAGCGGGCCCGGCATTGCCAAGAGCGAGCAAGCAAGCCTGTTTCAAAGCTTCAGCCAAGGTGAGCTGGGACGAAGATCGGGAGAAGGCACCGGGCTCGGGTTGCACATCAGCCGCCAGATCGCGCGCGCCATGGGCGGAGACATCACGCTCGAGAGCGAGGTCGGGCAGGGCGCGACGTTCACGGTCGAGGTCGACGCGCCCGAAAGCTTGTCCGAGCCCGAGCAAGCGCGCGAGCGGCGCACCCAGCGCGCCCCGCAAGACCACGGCCTTCCGCCGATGTTGGTGGTGGACGATCGCGCCACCAACCGCGAGGTGCTGTGCGAGCTCTTGCGTGTCATCGGCTTCGAGGCGGACCAGGCGGAGAGCGGTGAGGCGGCGCTCGGCTACCTGGAAAAGAAGCGGCCGTCGCTGGTTTGGCTCGACGTCAAGATGGGCGGCATGGACGGCACCGAGGTCGTGAAGCGCATTCGTGATCGCGAACGGGAAGAAGGCACGCGCCGGCTGCCGGTCGTGGTCATCACCGCCAGCATCATCGATCTCGACAGCGAGCGCGCGGAGCGGCTCGGCTTCGACGCCTGGGTGCCCAAGCCGTTCCGCACCGAGGCCGTGCTCGGCGCCATCGAACGCCTATTGCCGGTGAAGCTCGTCGTCGACCCGAGCGCGCCCGAGCCGGCCCCGTCGTCGGCGCTCGCCGACACACCAGAAACCTTCGACGTCGACAGCCTCGGCGACGCCGAGCGAGGGCAGCTCATCGAGCTTCTCACTTTGGGAGACGTCTTCTCGGCCGCGGAATGGGCCAAGAAGCGCGGGCCAAAGGCGAGCACGCTCGTCGCCGAAATCACCTCCTTTCGCACCGATGCGCTCCTGGCTAGACTCAAGCGTTCAGGGTCGGTCCCGTCGGCGTCGGTGGGGCCACGCCAGTCATGACGTCGGAACACCGCGGTAACGTGCTCTTGGTCGACGACCAGCCCGCCAATCTGGAGGTGCTGTCCAAGGTGCTTTCAGATCAAGGCTACCGAGTGCGCGCCGTGACTTCGGGCCAGCGCGCGCTGGAAGCTGCGCGCTTGCTGCCACCGGAGTGCATTTTGCTCGACGTGGCCATGCCCGAAATGGACGGCTTCGAGACCTGCCGCGCGCTCAGCGCCATTCCGGATCTGCAGGCGGTGCCGGTGATCTTCATCACCGCCTTCGACGACACCGAGCACAAGCTGCGCGCTTTCCAAGCCGGCGGGCGTGACTACGTCGCCAAGCCCTTCCAAGCCGAAGAAGTGCTGGCCCGCGTCGAAGCTCAGGTGCGGCTGTGCCGCATGGAGCGCGAGCTGCGCGAGCACAACGTGCGCCTCACCCAAGCCAACGCGCAGCTGGAACAGCTGAATGCGATGCGCGCGCGCCTGTCGGCCATGTTGGTCCACGATCTCAAGTCCCCGCTGCAGGTCATCGGCACGGCGCTGAGCGGCGAGGTCGAGCAAGATCCGGAGTTGCTTGCGCACGCGCGCGGCTCCTACGACAAGATCCTGCGCTTGGTGCAAGAGCTGCTGGAGCTGTATCGCGCCCAACACCTGGGCAGCGAGCTCCAGAAAAAGCCGATCGATCTGTACGACTTGGCCGAGGCGGCCCTGAGCGCCGCGCGCCACCACGCGCGTCAGCGCGGCATCAATCTCGTGATGCAGCAGCTTTCCGCCGTTCCTCAAGTGCTGGGGGACCCGGAAAAGCTCGATCGGGTCTTGGCCAACCTGCTGGAAAACGCCATCAAGTACAGCCCCCCGGGCGGCTCGGTGAATTTGCTGCTCGGCACCGAAGAAGGCGTCGGCGTCGAGCAAGGTGTCACGTTCGCCATCGTGTCCGTCGTCGACAACGGCCCCGGCATCCCACCCGAAGATCTGCCTTACATTTTCGACCCGTACCGCCAGCGTGACACGCAAAAGAGCGAGCGCGGCAGCGTCGGGCTAGGCCTGTCCATCGTTCGGCGATTGGTGGCCGGGCACGGCGGGCAAGTGCGCGTGCACTCCCGCGTCGGCGTGGGCAGTGAATTTCGCGTGCTGCTGCCACTCTGAGCGACGCCGGTCGTTTTCGGGAAAGATCGGCGGAGCGCGAGCCATCGATCTCTCGCAGATCCCATGACGCAACTCCGGTCGAGCCGCGCGGTGGCTACGTTGGTGTGTGTGCTTGCTTCGTCGAGCGTGCTCTGGGGGTCCCTGGGGTGCAGCTCCGATAAAACCCCAGGGGAGGAGGCCGGAGCCAGCAACGGCTCGGCGGGCGCGTCGAGCGCGGCCGGCATCGGAAACGGCGGCACATTGAGCGCGAGCGGAAGCGCGAACGCCGGCGGTGGCGTCACCGGGTCGGCAGGGACCCCGATGGCGGGTGGCGGCGGCGGAGGCGTGCCAAGCGGCGCGAACGGCGGCAACGGTGGCGCGAGCGCCGGCACGCCCGGCGTCCCAGGCGCCGGCAGCGGCGCGGGTGGCACTAACAGCGGCGGCAGCGGAGGTGCGACAGGCGGGGCGGGCGCGGGAGGCGACAGCAGCGCCGGCACGAAGCCGATCAAGGTTTGGATCGCCGGAGACTCGACCGTGCAGAACTGCAACAGCGCCTGTCCGTGCGGCTGGGGCAGCCAATTCGACGCCCTCTTCAACGACAACGTCACCGTCGTGAACAGCGCGGTGGGGGGCCGCAGCATCCAAAGTTGGTTGTACGAAGCCAGCGTCGGCGACCTCGGCCAAAACGGAGAGTGCACCTTGACCTCGCCCAACTACGACAAGCGCTGGACGGCGATGTTGGACGCGAGCACTGGCATGAAGGCCGGCGATTTCTTGTTCATCCAGTTCGGCATCAACGACACCGACACGGCTTGCCCCAAGCACGTCGGCACGACGCTCTTCAAAACGTACCTGACCGCGATGGCGCAGGCTGCCAAAGAGCGCGGCGCCCAAGCCGTGTTCGTCACGCCGGTGAGCGCCATCATCTGCAGCGGAAGCGTTGCCCAGCCAACGCGCGGCCGGTTCGCGACCGCAACCGTAGAGGCCGCTACCGCCACCGGCGTACCGCTCCTCGATTTACACCAGCTGAGCATCGATCTCTACAACTCGCTCGGCTTCTGCCCGAACGACGAGAACTACGGCGCCGGCAAATTGGGCGATTTCTTCTGCCAAGATCACACCCATTTCGAGGCCGCGGGCGCCAAAAGCATCGCAGGCCTGGTTTCCGGCGCTCTAGAAGGCGCCGGCCTGTCGCTCGCCAAGTACCGCAAATAGCGGCGCGAGCAGCCGGCTCCGAGCGCTGCGCGTCCTAGCGAAACAACTTGAGAAACGCCGTACCGTACTTGGCCAGCTTGGCGGGCCCGACGCCCGGCACTTGCAACAGCTCGCCTTCGGAGCGCGGCTTGCGCGCGGCCATTTCCAGCAACGTCGCGTCGTTGAAGATCAGGTAAGCGGGTACGCCGTTCTCGCGCGCCAAGTGCAAGCGCAAGGACTTGAGCAACGTCAACAGCTCGCCGTCGATGGAAGCACCCAACACGGCGGCCGAGGCCGTGCGCGGCGCTTCGCTCCCGCGCCGGGATTTCCGCAGCTTGGGCGGTAGCGTGACTTTGCCGCGACACACGTCGCAGCTTTCGCCGCACTTTTGCAGGCTTTCACCGAAATATTCGGCCAGCAGCTGGTGCCGACAGCGCGACGCTTCGGCAAAACGAAACATCTCGCGCGCCTGCGAACGCAGACGCTCGGCGGCAGCGTCGTCTTCGGTGCCGTCGGCAAAACGATCGTACGCCACCACTTCCGACCACGAATAGAACAAGATGCAATCGCTGGGCGCGCCATCGCGACCGGCGCGACCGATCTCTTGGTAGTAGCCTTCGATGGACTTGGGCAAGTCGCGGTGAATGACGTAGCGCACGTTCGACTTGTCGATGCCCATGCCGAACGCGATGGTGGCGACCACGACGTCGACGTCGTCGTTGCGGAAGGCGTCTTGCGCTTTGGCTCGTTGCTCGGGAGCGAGCCCCGCGTGATAGCAAGTGGCTTTGCAGCCTTGCTCCTTCAAATAGTCGGCGGTCTCTTCCGTGGATTTGCGCGACAAGCAATAGACGATGCCGCTTTCGCCCTGGCGCGCTTGCACCAGGCTGGCGATGGCTTCGCGCGTCGTGCGCCCCAACGACTCACCCTTCACGAAGCTGGCTAGCCGCAAATTCTTGCGAAAGAACGAGCCGCGGAACATCTTGGGCGCGCGCATGCCCAGCTGCTGAACGATGTCGCGCATCACCTGCGGGGTCGCCGTCGCGGTCAAAGCCAACATCGGCACGTTGCCGAAGCGGCGCTTGAGGCTCGAAAGGTTGCGATAGGCGGGGCGAAAATCATGCCCCCATTCGCTGATGCAATGCGCTTCGTCGATGGCGATGAGGGACGGACGTACTTCGGCCAGCAGCCGACCCACCGACGCCTCCAAGCCCTCGGGCGCCACGTACACCAGCCGGTGCTTACCCGCGGCAATTGCCGCCAGTCGGTCGCGCCGCTCGTCGAACGACAACGTCGAGTTCAAAAACGTCGCCGACACTCCGGCCTCGGTCAGCGCGTCGACCTGGTCCTTCATCAGCGCGATCAGCGGCGATACCACGAGGGCAAAGCGCCCGAGCGCGATGGCCGGCACCTGATAGGTCAAGCTCTTGCCGGAGCCGGTCGGCATCACCCCGACGCAGTCCTGCCCCGACAGCACCGCGTCGATGATCTCGCGCTGGCCCGGCCGAAAGCTGTCGTAGCCGAACACGTCCTTCAGCACTTCTTCGGGTGGCTGCGCCGGCTCGGGCCGAGACCCGCCCGCCGGAACCGCCACCGCCCCCGCGATTTCTCTGAGCATCCCCAGCACCTCGGTCGAGAACGCGGCCGGGTTGCGTTTATAAAGCTGGCGCAGCTCAGAAAGTCGATCCGCGACCACCCGTCGGCGCGCGTCGTTCTTCGAGTCGTCCTGCGCCTCGCGGTGCAGCTGGCTTACTTCGGCTTCCAAGGCCTGAGGGTCGGCGCTCAAGCTGTTCGCCTACCGCAGCAGCGCTTCGATCTTGGCGGCGCAGATGAAGTCATTTTCACTGAGGCCGCCGATGGCGTGGGTCGAGTAAGTCACCGCGCAGCGGTTGTAGCTGACGGCCAGCTCCGGGTGATGGTCCTCGACGTGGGCGATGTAAGCGAGCGCGTTGACGAACGCCATGGTCTCGTAAAAGTCTTTGAACTCGTACACCTTCGAGATGCTGCCGACCAGCATGTCTGCCTTGTAGCCGGGCAACGACTGCAGCATCCGCTTCACGTCGTCGGGCGGGACGCGTGGGGTCTCGGCGGTGCAGGCCGCGCAACGTTTGGTCGCCAAATCACTCATGAGGGGTTCCCTTCGTCGGCTCGTGGCGCAGCCACCGTCACTTCCGGCGGCGGGGCGGGCGGGCTGCCCGCTTCTCGTAGCAGCAGACGCTCTTCATTGAGCGCGGCGGCCACCGGGGCAAGCTTCGGATTGTCCCGAATCGCCGTCAGCAGGCTTTGCATGCCCAACAGGTAGCGCTCGCGATCGATCTCGCCGCGCACCAGCTGCAAGCGCAGAAAGACGCCCGCGGTCTGGGCCACGTCGCACAAGCAGTAGTCGCGGACCTCTTGGATCTTTCCGGCATGAACCATGGGCCCGACGTCTTTGCCGTCGACCCCTACCTTGCCGGGCATGCCGCACAGCTTGGCGATCACGTCCAACCTGGCCGACTTGGTCGCGCCAAAGTCGGCGATGTAGTCCATCAAGTCCAGGTGACCTTCGGGCGTGAAGCGGTAGCGCACGTCGCGCGAGTTGTAATAGTGGCGAAAGGTCACGCCGTAGCGCAGGCAGCGCGTCGCGATGACCGGCAGATCGAAGCCCCGGCCGTTGAACGTGACCAGGCATGGTCGGCGCTCCTCCAGCAGCTTGGCAAAGTCTTGCAGCATGCCCGGCTCGTCCTTGCCCTCGGCCAGGACCGCGATGCGCCGCACCTGGTAGGTTTGGTCGAACAAGAGCGCGCCAATGACCACGATTTTGTGGTGCGGCGGCGCGGGCAGCCGCTCGGCCTCGGCGGACTGGCTGATCGGCAGCTCGGGATCGAGCACCGTCTCGATGTCCAAAACCAGGAACGATGCCGCCATCTCGAGCCAGCATCCGTGCGGCACCGCCCCCGGTCAAGGCGGCGCATCTTTTCGCCGCGCCCCTGGCAAAACCCGCTCCGGGCACGTCCGAGCCCTCAGCAACTCGTGGTATTTGCTAAAGTTTTCGCCGACTTGACAGCCGGTTCTGGCCGTGGTGCGCTGCTCCGCAAGCGTCACGGTTTTGCCCCGAGCTGGGGCCCAGGCTGCCGCCTTTGGGGCAGGCGGCCGGAAGGCTCCCTCATGGAGCAAAACCAGGTCGACGCGAAAGATTTCTTTCTCGCGTGAAAAACGCTTCGTCCGAGGGACATGCCCAAAAATACGTTGGTCATCAATTGCGATATTCGTGAAACCCGTGTTGCGCTGATTGAAGGGGGAGTGATTGCCGAGCTGCAGATCGAACGTGCAGCAGCGCGAGGCACGGTCGGAAATATCGTGCTGGGCAAGGTCACGCGCGTGCTGCCCGGGATGCAGGCCGCCTTCATCGACGTCGGTCAAGAGCGCGCCGCGTTTCTGCACGTCGAAGACCTGATTCGCCCCGACGACTTCGAAGCCTACTTGTCCGGCGGACACCGCCACGAAGACGGTGAGAGCTTCAAGGGCGACGGCGGGCGGCGCTTTGGCCAAGCCAAGCCGGCCGGCGCCGCGGTCGAAGATGCCGACGAGGACGACGACGAGGACGACGACGACGAGCCCAGCGTGACGGCAGCCGTCCCGCCGTCTCAAGTTGCAACACCCGCGCCCGGCGTGGACGACGACGAGGATGACGGCGACGACGAGGATGACGGCGACGACGAGGATGACGACGATGAAGAGTCGAGCGATCCCGACGCCGCGGAAGAAGACGAAGAGTCGAGTGGTCCCGACGCTGCGGACGATGACGACGACGGAGACAGTGACCCCAGCCATCCCTCTGGCGGCGAAAACGAGCCCGACGCACCCGGCGAAGACGAAGGCGAGGGTGACGACGAGGATGACGACGACGAGGATGACGACGACGAGGATGACGACGGCGAAGAGGAAGAAGAGCAGGAGGAGCCCGACGACGAGCGTGACGCCAGCCCTCGAGAAGAGGCCGTAGCGCGCGCCGACGAAGGCGGCGGCGAAGGCGGAGCGCGCCCTGCCGGGGGCGAGAGCGATGCCAACCGCAAGCGTCGACGGCGTCGCCGCAAGCGCGGCAGCGACCGTGGCGACGCGCCGGCAGCGGCTCGCCCGGCGCAGCAGCAACCGGCGCGCAGTGGCGGTGATCGACCGCGTGGCGGTGGCGGCGGCGATCGCGGACGTAGCGGCGGCGGTGATCGTCCACGTGGCGGTTCTTCACGCAACGATCGCGATCGACGACCCAATGACCGCGGTCGCAGTGGCAGCAGCGGCGGGCCCAAGCAAGCCTCGCGAGTCGCTCGCTCCGTACCCATCACCGAGGTCGTGAAAGAGGGCGACGAAGTCATCGTCCAGATCTCCAAAGAGCCGATTGGCACGAAGGGCGCGCGCGTCACCAGCCACGTCTCGCTGCCCGGCCGCTACGCCGTGTATTTGCCGACGGTGGAGCACGTGGGCGTGTCGAAGCGCATCGGCTCGGCGCGTGAACGCGCGCGGCTGCGCGAAGTGGTCGATCAGATGAAGCCGCCGAAGGGCGGGCTGATCGTGCGCACGGTGGCCGAAGGCCTGACCAAAAAATCGCTCAAGGCCGACATCGGTTACTTGGTGAAGGTCTGGGAAGAGGTTTCGCGCAAGAAGGACGAGGGCGGTAAGGCGCCGACCATGCTCTACGCCGAGCTGGACCTGGTGCTGAAGACGGCGCGCGACTTGTTCACCGACGAGATCGAGAACATCGTCATCGACGACAAGGAGCAATACTCGCGGCTCGTGCGCTTCGTCGAAATGTTCATGCCCGAGCGCGTGAAGGACATCGAGCTGTACTCGGGTGACGAGCCCATCTTCGACGCCTACGGCATCGAAGACGAAATCGCGCGCGCCCTCAGCCGCAAGGTTCCGCTGCCTAGCGGCGGTTACTTGATCATCGATCAAGCCGAGGCGCTCACCGCCATCGACGTGAACACCGGCCGCTACGTCGGCAAGGGTAGCCAAAACCTCGAGGAAACGGCGCTCAAGACCAACCTGGAAGCGGTGGAAGAAATCGCCTACCAGCTGCGTTTCCGCAACATCGGCGGTCTCGTCATCCTCGACTTGATCGACATGGACATCGGCTCCAACCGCGAAAAGGTCTGGCGCCAGCTGGAGCAGCTGCTCACCAAAGACAAAGCCAAGACCACCATCAACCGCATCAGCGAGCTTGGGCTGATCGAGATGACGCGCAAGCGCACGCGCGAAAGCTTGACGCGCACGATGCACGAGACGTGCTTCTACTGCGACGGCACCGGTCAGATTCAGTCGCGCACGACGATTGCCTACGAGATCTTGCGCCAGCTGCGGCGCGAGCGGCACACGTTGCCCGGCTACTCGGTGATCGTGAACGCGCACCCGGCCGTCATCGACGTCATGCAAGGCGAAGAAAAGCCGGCCGTGGTCGAGGCCGAAAAGCGCTACATGCGCCGCATCGAGTTCAACCCGCGGCGCGAATATCACATCGAACAGTTCGATCTACAGGGCAAGTAGGGACCGAGCGCTCGGCCGCTTTTCGGATGAAAGGGTCGCCATGAGTCAACAACCACCGGATGGAAATTCGAGACAATCCGAACGACTCACGATCAACAAGGAGTTCGACTCCTTCGACCAGTTCATCCAGGAATACGTCACCAACATCTCGCGCACCGGGGCGTTCATCAAGACGTCCACGCCGCTGCCGATTGGCTCGGAAGTGACGCTCCGCTTCACGGTGGTGATGGACGACGTCGAGGTCATCGAGGGCGTGGGCGAGGTGGTCCGGCTCGAGACCGATCCGCCCGGCATGGGCGTCGTCTTCAAGAAGCTGTCGAAGTACTCCGAGAAGCTGATTCAAAAGCTGCTCGAGAAGGCTTAGGCCGCGCCGGCCCCTGCCTGCATTCCAGCCTGGCTGCTCGGGCGACCCCACAAAACTCGACTGAGGCGGTCAATAAGTGCCGGAAAAGTGCGCGCGGCGGCGTTCCTATCGAACTTTGGCTGCCCGACGACTTGCTCGCGCCGCCTTTTCAGCCTAGATCCCGCGCCCCCATGTACCTGCCCGTCAAGAAGCCCCGCAAGACCGACCGCAAGCGCTCCGTGCGTCACCGCGCCAAGGTGAAGGCCAAGAACCGCACTCGTCGCGGCCGCGTCAACGCCAACGCTTGATGCCAAGGGAGCCTCGCGCTCCCTCCCGCACGCCGTACGCGTAGCGCCACGCATGGAACCTCCACGAGGTCTCCATGCTGTCTCCCCGAGCGCTACGCGTGCCCATGCGTTCCTTTAGCCTAGGAGGAACGCTGATGATCGGAACGAGTTGGCTAGCCTATTTCGAAGGCAACGCGCGCGTGGATTGCGCGCCGGACCCGGGCTTGCGCGCCGAGGTACCGCCGAGGCTCTGGGTGTTGCTGGCGCAGTCGCTGGGGCGCTTTCAGCTCGGAGAATCCGCGGGCGGGCGGATCCACACGGAGATCGCGACGCACCCTGATCGCGCGCTGGACCCGCCCCTGCGTCGCGCGGTGCAGTTGTACATCGAAGAGGAATGGCGACACGCGCGCGAGCTCGCGCTGGTGATCCAGGCCCTGGGCGGTTCGCTGCAAACCGCTCATTGGACGAACGGCGCCTTCACGGCCTGTCGACGCCTCTTGGGTTTGCGCACCAAGATGATGACGCTGGCGGTGGCCGAAGTGATTGGCATCGTCTACTACCGGGCGCTCGCGGCGGGCATCGGCAGCCCGGCGTTGGCCGTTTCGCTGCGACGCATCGCGAACGAGGAGTCGCGCCACCTCGACTTTCAAGCCGCTTTCTTCGAGCGAGCCATCGCCGCTCGCCCCCGCTGGGCGCGCGTGCCCTACCGCTGGGCACTACGTGGGCTGATGCTCGCTATTTTGGGCGCGGCGCTGATCGTGCTTTGGCTGGATCATGGGCGGGCGCTGCGCTCGGCAGGCGCAACGGTGCACGGCCTGACTAGCGCTTCGTGGCGAGAGCTTTCGGACCGACGCTTCCTGAAGCCGGAATCAGGCGCACGAAGCCTTGGGCATCGATCTCCACTGCGCGCTCCTTGAGCAAGCGTCCCACCGCGCGCTTGAAGGCCTTCTTGCTCAAACCGAACAGCTCGCGTACCTCGTCCGGATCGGACTTGTCGCCGACGCGCGGCGGCTGGGGGCGCCGTAAGACCTCCAACACCCGCTGTGCGTCGTCGGCCAGGAGCTCGTGGGCAAATGCGCGCAGCGAAAGCTCGAGCTTGCCGTCGGGCAGCACGTTGGTAACGCGAAACTTCGCGCCCTGTGCGCGTGCCAGCCCGTGCGGCTCTTGATACGGGACCAACCCCAACGTCGAGCGCTCCACGATCACGAACAGGCCGATCTCCGGATCCCAGCGCCACGCCTCGCCGCTCACCCACTCGTCTTGCTGGAAGCGCCGCGCCGAGCCACGCAGCATCTCGGTGACTCGCATGGTGCCTGCCAGCCGACCGCTGTCGTCCAGGTACAAGCCGATGGCCTGCACCATGCCTACCTCCAAGTCCCGGGTCTGCTGCGAGAACGGCACCAACAGCTCCTTCGGCATCCCCCAATCGACGAACGCGCCGAACTTGGTTTGAGCGGTGACCCGCAAAAACGCCACTTCACCCAGCTCGAGCCTGGGAGCCTTGGTGGTTGCGAGCGGGCGGTCCTCGGAGTCGAGGTAGACGAACACGGACAAGACGTCGCCGACGCTCGCCCCTTTCGGGATTTCGGGTCCGAGCAAGAGCAGCGCGGGCGCTTGTGGCTCGCTTTCCAGCTCCGCCAGAAAAGCGCCTGACGGACCGATCCGTCTCAGCTCGAGCCGGGTCGAACGGCCCAACAAATGATCGAACGTGGTGCTGGCTGACGACATCGAGGCGGCCAGTGTGACACCACAAACGCAAAGGGACCGCGTCTATCGAACGCGGTCCCTGTCGAGCAACGGGAAAGCGCGCTTAGGCGCTGCAGCCGATGGTGTACGTGTGCGTGTGATTGGTCGCGTCGGTCTCGGTCTTTTTGCCCGTGATCATGCCGCCACCCTTCAGGGTCATGGCCTCCTGGACAGTCAGCTTCAGCACGTGAGTGTGATTCATGTCCATGGGCACGTTGAAGTTCATGGTCGGGGTGGCGCCGTTGATCAAAGCTTTCAGATCGGCCTTCAGCATGGTCGGATCGTCCGGGATATGATCATGCTGCTCGTTGCTGGTCTGCATGATGCTGACGGCGCCGCACATGCCGCCGCCGCCACCACCGCCGCCGCCGGAACCGCCCGAAGCGCCGCCACTACCGCCGGACGCGCCGCCGGAACCGCCCGCCGCCCCGCCACTGCCGCCACTGCCGCCCTTGCCACCAGCGCCGGTGCCGGCCATGCCGCCGTTGGCGGTGCCGGCCGTGCCAGTGCCGGCCGTGCCAGTCCCCGCCGTGCCGGTGCCCGCGGTACCAGTGCCGGCCGTGCCGGTGCCCGCGGTGCCGGTGCCCGCGGTACCAGTGCCGGCCGTGCCGGTGCCCGCCGTGCCACTGCCACCGGTGCCGGTGCCGGCGGTGCCGATGGGAGTCGCCGGGTCATCGCTACACGCCTCGAGGAAGGCGGTGATGGCGGCGGAGGAAACGGTCAAGACCAGGAAGTCTTTGCGATTGATGGAGCGTGAAGACATGTCGATATGTTCCTTGTTCGTGACCGATTGGCTCAAAATGCGATCACTCTTAAAAAATTGGGGAAAGCGAACCCGCAGCTTTCGCGAGGCGCACGGTACTTGGGTGAGTGCCGCGATGCCAAAAACTTGTAACGCAAACCCGGCTCGACTCGCGGCGCCCGTGTCGGGAGCGTGACGCGCCGCTGTACCGTCGGCAAACGGCGACGGGCAAAGACGCGTTCTTCACCCTGGGGTGTAACGTTTGGCCCCGACTGTCACGCCGCGGGCACACGCCGCCCGGGGACCCCGCTAACTCCAGTGGGCGGCGGCCTCCATCGAGCTAGTGCCGTCACCGCCTCCCACCAAAATCCGCGCGCGCACGTGCTTCGCCCCGCCAATTTCGAGCAGCTGCACCGAGGAGCCGAGGATCTCCGTCCACATGTTTTCGTCGAACTGGTCACAGTTGGTCCAACGGGCGTGCGAGTAGCCGCTGCGCGACTCGAGCACCTCGACTTTGCCGACCGAGTAGTAGTTCGAGAACAGACGCTGGCTGAGGGAGAACAACGACTGCGGCGAGATCAGCTTGGCGAGCATGCTGTAGATGCCGGTCATGTCGTCGCGGGTGCACTGGCGACCGATTTCGTAGGCCAGATCTTTGCCCTCACCGGTCGAGCTGCGAATGCCGCGGAACAGCTCCTTGTACCACTCGATCGGATACCAGCCGCCCGGTACGATGGCGCCATACACGAAACCGTTGCGCAGCTCCTCACTCAAGACGGCGAGCGCGGCCTGCTGCGCCGGCTCGCCACGCAACGTACCCAGGCTTCCGTATACGGAGCGAAACGCGACACCCTTCACCCTAGGTCCGTCAACCATGAAGAACGGGGACCGCCGAAGCCCCGAAGAAGTGAGGATGCAGGGCAATGGCCGCCAGCGCAAGCGCCAAGCCCGCCACCAGGGGCAACCACAGCTCACGAAAGACGAGCTGGTTTCTGTGGGCCAGCAGCGCCGCGAAAGGCACGTTTGAGGTAACGGATTCGAAGCGGGCAAACTCGGCCGGATTGCTGCGCCGGCGCTTGCGGTCGATATCGAACGTGCCGCGCACGGCCGTAATGCCCAAGCTGCCGAACAGCAACAGCGAGCCGACATCGACGTTCACCACCACGTGCGCCAGTGACCACATTGCGACCGACCATAGAAACGGGTGCCGCGTGACGCGCAGGAGGCCGCGCGCTGGCTGGACGCCCGTCAGGTGCTTCTCACCACCCACCGAGGTGGGGCTGGGGACGGTGAAGGCGCCGACCAAAAATACGAACGCAATTGGCACCAGCAACAGCGGCACGAAATAGAACGCGACCGGCGCCGCCCAAAGCACCCGAAATGGCGCGCCGCGATACTCGACGATCAGCCAGGCGAGCGACGCGAACGAGGCCAGCGAAAAGCCGCCACGGTACGGCTTGTCACCGAAGCGCTCGATCAGCAGCTGGCGCAGCCCGCTGCCCGCCACCGCTACGTGCAGCAAGAACCAGACGACCGCCGCAAGCGCCAGGCCAGCAAATTCCACACTGAGGGCATGGTACGGGCGCCGAGCGAGCGCAATCCACTTCGAGTCCGCTCGATGCTAACTTCAGCCTCATGCGGCTCGAGGAATGCTCTCTTTCCGAGCACGGCGGCGCGATTTTGCAAATCTTGAACGACGCCATCGTGAGCTCCACCGCCCTCTACGACTACCGACCGCGCACGCCCGACAGCATGGTTGGCTGGTTCGAGGCCAAGCGCGCGGGAGGATTTCCGGTGTGGGGCGCACGAGACGACGCGGGGGCGCTAGTGGGCTTCGCCACCTACGGTAGTTTTCGTGCCTGGCCCGCCTACAAGTACTCGGTGGAGCACTCGGTGTACGTGGCGAGCGGACAGCGAGGGCGGGGCGTCGGCACGACGCTGATGCGGCGCTTGATTCAGACCGCCACCGAGCGAGATCTGCATTCGTTGATCGGTGGTATCGACGCCAGCAATCAGGAAAGCATCGCCTTTCATCGCAAGCTCGGCTTCGTTCACGCTGGCACCATCAAAGAAGCCGGCTTCAAGTTCCAGCGTTGGCTCGACTTGGCCTTTTACCAGCTGATCTTGCCGACACCGAGCGCGCCTCGCGATGGCTAACGGTCGCCGACCGTGTACGGCCAGTACACGCTTGTTGCAGCCAAAGCCTGGAAATAGCGCTGCGTCGTGATACCTGTAGGTCGTGCAGGGCTCCCCGGGCGTACACGTCTTCGAATACCAGGACTACCGCCAGTTCTTGCGCGACTTCTACGCGGCTCAAAAGGCCAAGAGCCGAGCGTTCTCTCATCGCGCCTTCTCGAAACGGGCCGGTCTCAGCTCGTCGAACTACCTCGGCTTGGTCATGAAGGGGCAGCGCGATCTCTCGAGCGAGATGGCCCCGCGCTTCGCCAAGGCTTGTGGCTTGAGCAAACGCTCGGCGGACTTCTTTTGTGACCTCGTCGCTTACTGCCAAGCCAAAACGACCGAAGAGAAGCAGCGCTGGCACGAAAGGCTCGCGCGCTTCCGCAAGTTCCGGGACGCCCATCGCTTGGTCGGCGAGCAGACCGCCTACCACGCCAACTGGTACATGCCCGCGGTACGCGAGCTCGCGACGCTAGCTGCCTTCGAGGAGAAGCCCAGCTGGGTTGCGACGGCGCTCGAACCGGCCATCTCCGAGCGGCAGGCCAAGGACGCTCTCGAGACGCTCCAAAAGTTGGGCTTGCTGGTGCGGGACAGCACCGGCAAGTTGCGCCAAGCCCAAGCCCTCGTCACGACCGGACCGGGCCCGCTCGGGCATCACATCTTCGTCTACCATCACGGCATGCTCGATCTCGCGAAGCGCGCGCTCGACCAGCTACCGCGCGAGCAGCGTGACGTGTCGAGCCTGACTCTGTGCGTAGCGGAGTCGACGCTGCCGCTGTTGAAAGAGCGCATTCGCGAATTCAGGCATGAGCTGCTGCAGCTGGCGGAGCTGGACCCCAAGCCCGAACGCGTCGTGCAGATCAATTTTCAAATGTTCCCGTTGTCGCGACGCTGCGCCCCACCTTCCGGCAGCCGCCCCGCGCGTTCGAAAGCCAAGGAGTAAGCATGAGGCAGATCGTCATCGCAGGACTTTTCGTGCTCGCCGTCAGCTGCACGAGCGGCGGCGGCACCGAGACCGACAACCCGGCAACCCTCGAGGACTTCGTCAGCAGTAAATGCAAGACGCGGGAGCTCGATCCCGGCCAACAAGCCATCGTGCTTGCGTCGGACGCCGAGGGTTTGCAGTGCGTCGAGTGGCTGAAAAATGGCGATGGCACGCTGTTGGTGCGGCTGCTGAACTTCCCGGAGGCGTGCGGCGAAGACTACCAAGGTACGGCCGCCACGGGGTCGGACGGCACGCTTTCGCTGACCGTGCAGAAGGCAAGCTGTGACGTGCTGCGCTGTGGGCTGTGCGTGTTCGACTTCGAGTACACGCTCGCGGGCGTGAGCACGTCGAGCCCGTTGTCGATCCACCTCGGCTCGGCCATTTGCGCGTCGGAGCCGACCACCTTCAACGACGAGGTCACCCTGCCGGTCGACGAGCAGGACGAAGGCGTGGTGTGTCGCTATTTGGAGCGCAGCCCGCTCGAACAATATGGGCGAGGTCGCGGCACTTGCGGTGAACGTAACCTACCGTGCGGCAAGTGTGACGGCACCGACGACGCGAGCTGCGCAAGCGGCCTAGTTTGCACGGAATTGGCCAGCAACGACTCGCGCTGTCTACAGCCGTGCACCGGGGACGCCGACTGCGCCGGCGGCCTCACGACTTGCCAAGATGGGCTGTGTCGCGCCAGCGCCAGCTGGTAGCCCGACCGCTGCGAATGTGCGCGCTTTTTTACAAATAGCTGAGCCAGGGGGAGCGGCTCTCGGCCTTCTTGCGCGCGAACCAGCGGCACGCCGGATACAGGAGCAAAATCGCCAAGATCAGGGCCAGGTACGCGGTCCACAGCGGCAGACCGGGGCTGCCGGCGTGGCCCGGGGGAGGCTTGAACGCGGACGGGCCCCAGCGCGCGAAGGCCAGCGGCGCGGCCGTGAAGCGCAGCAAATACAAATGCGCGACGTAGAAGAACAGCGGCACCCGGCCGAACGTGACGATGGGTTGCCACGAACGCGCCGGCACTCGTTCGAGCAGAGCGAGCACCACCAGCGCCGGTCCCAACGTCATCAGCAGATAGGCCAGCGAAGGCGGGTATTTCTGGGTGTTCAGGAACGAAAGCACCGTGAACACGCTACCGCGCGCCTGGGCGCTCCACGGGTGCGGATCGCCGTAAATGTTCACCGCTCGCAGCAGCACGAAGCCCAGCGCTGCCAGCGCCCCGCAACGCAGCAGTAGCCGCTGCCGCTCCGGCGCCGGTTTCTGGTACCAACCCCCCAGACCGAAGCCGAGCGCAGCGACGCCGAGCCACGGCAACACCGGGTACGACACGAACACTCGCCGCCCGCTGAAAGTCAGCATGGCGCGTTCGTGCAGTAAGTTCCAAACCGGCTCCAGCTGACCAAAGTTGCCGCGATCGAAGCGATCGAGCGCGTTGTGCCCGAGCACGATGACCGCTCCGACTACCAGCACCGCGGATCTGGGCAAGTAGCTGAGCCCGGCCAACACGACCATGGACCAACCCAGCACCCAGATCACTTGCAGCAGCACGAAGTGATAGAAAGGGTCAGGAATCCAGGCAAAACGGACGATCGTGAGCTCCAGCAAAACCAGCCACAGACCGCGCGTGAGCAAGAAGCGGCGCGCCGCCGGCAGGCCGCGCTTGTGCGCGTAGAGCTGCGCCGAAACGCCGGCCAACAGCACGAACACGGGGGCGCAAAAGTGCGTGACCCAGCGGGTAAGGAACAACGGCACGGTCGTGGTCGCCAAATCGGTCGGGCCCGGACCGACGCCGACGAAGAAGTCGCGCGCGTGATCGAGCACCATCAGCACCATCACGCCGCCGCGCAGCAGATCAATCGAGCGCGTGCGTTCCGCCCGCGGCTCGAGCGCGGCCTCGTTCATCTAGCGCCCCAGGGTGAAGCTGAGGCCGAGCAAGACTTCGGGATGAAAAGCAACGCCATCGGTGAACCCCCCGCCCTCTTTCTGGGTCATGTTCATCCGGAAATCGAGGCGAGGGACGAGCAGCTTGGTGGCCATGACTTTGAGGCCAACTCCGGCTTCCAGCGCAAAATCGCTGTCCGACCCCGTAGCATCAGACTGCTCGTGCAAAATGCCAGCGCCGAGGAGCGCGAACGGGACCACGCGGGACGTCGGCAATTGGCCGATCAGGTGACCGCGCACCACGTTGAACGCGGCCGAGCCGCTGGTCGCTGGATAGAATCCTTGAGGATCGGGAGCGGGGTCACAGTGGGAACCGCGGGGGCAACCCCAGTGACCGAAGCCGTGCGCATATTCGGCTTCGATGCCGAAGACCGTCACCGGAAAAAAGGCGGCTCTGATGCCGGCCTGGATCGTGGCATCGAACGTCTCATGGCGCTTGCCACCGTCCTGGAGGTTGTTCGAATCCGACACGAACAACAAGCCGCCCATCACGCCCAGCTCGGCGGTGTTCTTCTTGGGCAGGACGTCTTTGGAGGAGCTAGCCGGCGGCGGCGGTGGCTGGTTGACGACGGGGGCCGGCATCGTGTCGACCGGGGGCGGGGGCTCGGCAACCGGCGCGGGCTCCGCCGGCGGGGCGGCGACGGGCGCGGGCTCGCTCGGGGGCGCGCTGGGAGACTTGAGCGCGGCCAGGCGCGCCCGCACGGTCGCGGCCTTGTCTTCGCTGAGCTTGGAGAAGTCGGCGCGCGCGGTGATGGCCTCGTAGGCTTCGACCGCGGCCTCGGTGCGACCGAGCTTGTCTTGCGCCTGCGCGATCCAATACATGGCCTGAACGCTCGGGATCAGAGCGTTCGCCTTGACGAAGCTGTCCAGCGCCGCCACGTAGTCCCCATGCTCGAACGACGCCGTGCCTTTGTCGTACGCGTCGCGCGCCGCGGCGCGTTCGGCCTTGCCCGGCCCTTTGTCGGCAGATTGGGCGAACGCATTGCTCGGCAGGGCCGCGACGACCAGCAACCAAGCTGCGACCTTGGCAGCAAAACCGACATGACGAGCAATCGACATTCAACCCTCCTAGCGAGGCGGAATCATGCGTGGCCGGCGACGGACACTCCTACCAACCTACCAGAGTTACCGGCTCTCTTGAAAGCCGTGTCACCAGCTTACTCGGGGTTCGATAAGTAAGGGGACACCCTTGGCAGAGCGCTCGTTCCCGACCACCGCGACCACGGATTGCAGCCCAGAAAGGCTGATGCTGCTCGTGCGCGAAGGCAACGCACACGCGCTCGATCAGATCACGCGCTGCTACGGCCAGCGCCTACTGGAGGCGGGTCGCCGCCATTGTCGCACCGGCAGCGAAGCTCGAGACGCGGTCCAAGACGCGCTCGTCACCGCGGCAGAACACCTCGCTGAGCTGCGCGACGACAGCAAGCTCGAGGGCTGGCTAATCAAAGTCGTGGCTTCGGCTTGTCGGCGCATGGGGCGCGGTCGCAAGAACGACTCCGCCCTCCACGACGCCGACGGCAGCGATGCGCAACCCGGCGAGGATGATCCAGAAGCCGAGCTGGCTAGGCGCGAGCTCGGAGCGCTGCTCGAGCGCGAGCTCTTGACGCTGTCGCCTCGCGATCGATCCATCTTGTTGCTTGCGGAGCTGGAGGACTTCAGCGCTGCCGAAATTGGCACGGAGCTGGGTATGACCGAGGGCGCGGTGCGCACCCAGCTCAGCCGGCTGCGGCGGCGCTTGGCGCTCGCGCTGCAGGAAAAAAACGTAGACCTGTAACGTCCCGGCGGCGTGTTGGCTCCTACCGACATGACAACTCCGACGCCGCCCGTGGTCGTGAACGGTCTGAGCTTTGCTAGCGAGGTTTTGCGCTCCGATTTGCCGGTATTGATCGACGTGAGCACGGAGTGGTGCCCCCCGTGCAAAGCGGCCGCGCCGGTCGTCGCCGAGCTGGCCCAACGACACGCCGGCCGGCTCAAGGGGGTGATGATCGATGGCGATGAAGCGGTCGAGCTGGTGGCTAGCCTGGGCGTGCGCGGGTTTCCGACCTTCTTGGGCTTTCGCGGCGGAGAAATCGTCGTGCGCCAAGCCGGGTTTGGCGGCAAACGAGGGCTCGAAGCGTTAGCCGACCAGCTACTTTCGACCTAGCGCCGGCCCCGACGCTGGCGTTAGGCCAGCGAAAAAGCGTAGCTGGGCGTGCCGGCGGCGTCGCGCCGGAAGGGCAGCCACACCAACGTCAACGTGCCGACGTCGATGTCGGCTTTGCGGGGCGAAAGCTGCGCGCGCGTAATTTCCAGGCCTTGGCCCGAAGCTTGGGCCTGAAGCTCGGCGAGCTTGGCGTTGGCTTCTGCCTGCAAAGCCGCCCATTTTTCGTGCAGGGCGACGCGTTGTTCTTCGGCGCGCGCGACGTCGCCCATTTCCTTCTTCGCCCGACCGGCGCTGCGCACGGCGGAGGCTCCGCGCCGCACGTTCGTGACCGAAACCGCCGAGCGCCCTATCAGCGCCCCGAGCAGCGTCGAGCCGATGTCGACGGCCGTATCGACTTGCTTGGCGCTGGCTTCCGCGCGCTCGCGCGCCAGCTTGGCTTCGATGACGTCGAGCTTCTCCTTCAGTTGCTGGAATTTCGGGTCGTACTTGGCCCGCAGCTCTTGCACCGCCGCGTCGCGGCTCTCGCGCGCCAGCTGGGCAACGCGCGCTTGAAAAGCGGCCGGCGACTCGTCGGGCCGCGCGCTCAGCTTCAGCGCCGGACACGCCGAGAGCTCGAGCCGCTCGTGTTGATACAAGTGCTGCGCGAACGACTTTTTCCAGCTGGCCAGCTGCTTGGCGTTGGGCGCGCGCTTGGGCAGGGCCAAGAAGCTGGCGCCTGGCAACGGCTCGTGACCGGCGCTGCGCAAAATCTCGGGATTTACGGCGGTTCCGTGGCTGAAATCGAGGTCGAGCGTCTGCTCGGCCAGCGGCACCAACAGCGACAGCTTGCGCCAGTGGTCGACCCCGCTCTTGGCGTCGACGAAGTGGACCTTGCCGGTGACCCCGATGGCAGGCTGGTACGCGATGTTCGGCTCGCCGCTAGCGGCGACGAACAGCTCCGGCAAGCCGTCGGGCGGAGTCGGGCGCGCGTTGCCGCCGGCGGCCACGACCGGGGCGGCGGCCGCGGGCTGTGCTGGCGCCGCCACGACGCTTCCGGCCTGCGCCGCCTTCTTCGGATCCATCAACGTCTTGATCTGGTCCCGCGACAGCGGGCCGCGCAAGAACGACAGCGTTTGGCGAGTCTGAAAGATCACCGGGCCCGGCTCGCGGACGTCGTTCATCAAGAACACGCGTGAGCCCAGCGCCGACAGCACCTGATCCATCGCGTTGCGATCGAAGGCTTGATTGGCGCCCAGCGCCGCGCCTTCCAGACCTTCCAGCACGCGCAGCTTGTCGCGCTCGGTCTGCAGGCGGCCCAAAAACCAGGTGCCGCAGTTGGACAGACCCTTGTAGTCGAGGTCGATGGGGTTCTGGGTCGCCAGCACCACGCCGAGCCCGAAAGCGCGCGCCTGCTTCAACAACGTGAGCATGGGGCGCTTGGACGGCGGCGCCGCCGTCGGCGGAAAATAGCCGAAGATCTCGTCCATGTAGAGCAGCGCGCGCAGGCTAGACGTGCCCGATTGTCGACGCATCCACGTCAGCATCTCGTCCAACAGCCGCGTGACGAAGAACATGCGCTGCGGGTCGGACAGGTGCGCAATCGAGATGATGGAGACGCGCGGCTTGCCCTCCGCCGTCCGCAGCAGCCGCGCTACGTCCAGCGCCTCGCCGCGCGCCCAGCCCGCGGCCGCGGGCGAGGCCAAGAGCGCGTTGACGGCAATGGCCAAATCCGCGCGCTCTTTCTTGGGGTAAAACGTGTCCAGCTCGATCACACCCACGCGCTCGAACGGCGGCGCTTGGATCGCGCCGATGATGCCGGCCAAGTCCAAGCTCTTTCCGGCCGCCCACGCCTGAGCCAAAATTTGCGACAAGAGCACGTGCTCGCGACTGCGCAACGCATCCGCCGAGATGCCGAGCAACCCGAGCAGCCCCGAAACGGTGCCTTCCACCTTGCCCGCGAACAGCTCCGCGTCTTCCAACACCGCCGCGTCCGGCGCATCGAACGAGCGAAGCAGAGACAGCTCGACGCCGGCGGAGCTGCCCGGAGTGTAAATGGTGAGATCCGTGGCGTCGCGGAAGCGCTGAATCCGCGCCACGTCTTGGCCCCATTCGCTCAAGCCGGCCGCGTGCTGCGCCGCCATTTTCTGGGCAAAATCTGCGGGGGAAAGCCCTTGCCGCGCCGCCTCTTCCGCGTCGACCCAGGGCAAAAAGTCCTCGGCCTTCGCCCCCGGAAAGCTGAGCAGCAGGTTCGAAATGTCGCCCTTCGGATCGATGATGATGGCGGGCACGCCGTCGATGGCGGCTTCCTCGAGCAAGCCGATGCACAAGCCAGTCTTGCCGCTGCCGGTCATGCCGACGCACAGAGCGTGGGTCGTCAAATGCCGAGAGTCGTACAGCACCAGCTCGGGGCGGCGTTGGCGCTCGGCCAAGTCGTAGCCGCTGCCCAGATAGAAGACGCCCAGCTGTTCGAAGTCCTGCATCTCGACCTTTAGAATTCGTCGTCGTCGCCCTGCGTTCCTAGCGCCTTCTTGGCGGTGTCGAAACTGAAGCCTTGGCGGGCCAGCGCGGCCAGATCCTTCTGCCGGTGCTCGGCGCGCTCGGCCGGCTCGCGATGAGGGCCCAGCCGCCGCTTCCTGGCGAACGCGCGCGCGGCGTCCAGCTCGGCGTTGGGCTCGTCCTGCCGACGCGACGTCATCAGCTCTTGCGCGACGTCGCTGGGTACGCCGCGCATGGCCAGCTTCTGCGAAATCATCCGCGCCGACTTGCCGCGCGTGGTCAGCTGCGAGGCGAGATTCTTGGCAAAGCGCGCGTCGTTCAGCACCCCGGAGCCCTGGTATCGCTCCACCAGCTCGTTGATCCAGGCCTCGGCGTTTTCGTCACCGCCCTGCTTGCGCACGCGTTCGGCCAGATGGCGTTTGAGCTTACTGGCGGTGCAGTCGAAGCGATTGACGTAGGCGAGCGCCATCTGCTCGACCTTCAAACGCGTGAGCGGCTCGGCCTGTTTCGCAGCCGCGCCTTGGGCGCTCGCTTTCGCCTTCTTCGAAGGCCGCTTTTCGCGACCTTCCCAGGACATCAACCGCCGCGCTTCAGCTCGTTCAGTACCAACTTGCTCACGGCTTTGAGCGTGTCGAACACGCCCACGCCAGCACGCGCGTTGGCTTCGTAGTCGGGCACGTTCATGGGGTTGATGAGCGGGCGCAGCTCTTCGACCGGCACGACGTTCGGAAGGTCGCGCTTGTTGTACTGGATGACGTACGGAATTTTTTCGAGCGAGTAGCCCTGCTCGGCCAGGTTGGTGCGCAGGTTCTCGACGCTCTCTTGGTTCGCTTCCAGGCGTTCCATCTGCGAGTCGGCGACGAAGATGACGCCGTCGACGCCCTTCAAGATCAGCTTGCGGCTGGCGTCGTAGAACACCTGACCCGGCACCGTGTAGAGGTGGAAGCGGGTCTTGAAGCCGCGGATTTCACCGAGCGAGAGCGGCAGAAAGTCGAAGAACAGCGTGCGCTCGGTCTCCGTCGCGAGGCTGATCATCTTGCCCTTCGCGTCCGGGTTGGTGCGCTCGTAAATGTACTGAAGATTCGTCGTTTTGCCGCAGAGACCAGGACCGTAATAGACGATCTTGCAATTGATCTCCCGGGCCATGTAATTGATGAAGCTCATCGCCCGGATTCCTCAGTCGTTGAAAAGATTGTCGATGTCCTCGTCCGTTATCTCCGCGAACGGCGAGTCACCGCCAGGCTCCTGAACCTTGCTCAAAAGGGCCTCGAAAATGCGGTTCAGCTCCTCGCTCGACTTGCGAACGCGCAGCCTGACCAAACCGAGGCTCGACTTGGAATCGAAGATCACCACCAGAATCACGCGGTTGCCCACGAGCTGGATGTGGATGTTCGCCTTCTCACCCTCGTGGAACTGAGTCGCGAACTCGTTTTCGCGCAGCAGCTTGGCGATGCCACCGGTCGCGGCGATGTTGCCGGCGGTAAGCGACGCGAGTGAAGTGGTGTCGATATTGTCCACCTCACCGCTGGCCGCGATGAGTTGCCCATTCTTGTCGACGATGAAGACGACCTTGGCGTTCGCTTCCCGAACCAGGCGGTCCACGACCGTCTGGATCTGGTTGAACTCCTCCTCGTACATCACCATCTGCGGATTGACCATCAGCGCCTCGAGCTCGAGCTATGGAGCCTAAAAAACCTGAGTCACCACTTGTATATGACCGAGCGGCGGTCAGCAAGACGAGTCCCCCGCGGCGGAACGCTTCAGGAAGCGGCCGGCCGTGGAGTCGGTCGCAGCCGGCTTCTATTCCCGCTTCGCGTCCCGTCGCACCGATGTAAGGGGGCGTGCGCTCGGCCGTCCGAGCCCGTACGCTCGGTCCCCCACCATGAGCTTCGGTAGGACACGGCCCGCGAAGGGCCAGTCAATGAGGCGGTTTCTGATCTCTGCGCTCGCCACGGTGCTTGCGCTGGCCCTGCTCGTCGCCGGCACCGGCTCGGATGCTCACGCTGTAGCGTCCGTGTTTCATCCGGAGCTGTTGCGAGCGCTCGACAAGCTCGACCACGGCGAGGGCCCCGAAGCGTACGCGGCCATCGATCGCATCTGGAGCTTGTGGGATCGGGCGGACGCGGCGCACATCGAGGAAGCGCTGCTCGGCGCCGCCGAGAACAAGAAGCTCAGCCCCGACGCTCGCGCCTACGCGGGCGTGCTGGCGGCTTTCGCCCGCGCGCGACGCGGCGACCAAAAGGCGGCCGCCGAGCACATCAAGGCGCTCGGCTACGTCAGCAGCTTTCTGGTCGTCGGTCCCTTCGACAACGAGGGTAAAGGCGGCCTGGAGCAAGCGTTCGAGCCGGAAGCCGAGCTGAACGCGCCCATCACCCCCGGGCGCGCTTACAGCGGCAAAGAGCGGCCCGTACGTTACCGCGCGGTCACCAATGCCTTTCCGTTCGGCTGGCTCGACGCCAGCGCGCTGGTCCGGCCGGAAACCAAGGTTTGCATTTACGCCACGGCGTTCGTGAAGGACGACAAGCTCACCCGCGGCACCCGCAAGGTCCGCGCATACGTGGGCGCTGGCGGCGCTTTCAAGCTGTTTTGGAATGGCCGCGAGAGCCTGAAGGACGTCGCTTACCGTGGCCACGACTTCGACCGCTCCGGCGTCGAGCTGGTGCTGGAGCCCGGCCCCAACGCGCTGGTGCTCAAAGTCTGCGGCGAAGACGAAGCGCCGGAGCTGTCGGTGCGCTTGGCCGACGATCAGGGCGCGCCGGACGCGCGCCTGACGACTTCCATCGACATCGCCGACAGTCAGAAGGCGGCCGAACGCCTGCAGGCAAGCGCCAAGAAGCCGAACGGCAAGGGCGCGCTGACGCGCGCAGCCGCCGCCAAGGCCGCGAAGGGTGAAGGCGCCAAAGCCGACGCCGGCAAAGCCGACGCCGCCAAGCCGAAGCTGGCGCTCGGCCCCGTGCCGCTGTTCGAGCGCTTGGTGGCCGGTAAGAAGCCGCGGCCGCGCGACCTCGAGTCATACGCTCGTTACTTGGCGGACACGAACGGCGACGATCCGGCCTTGCACTTGGCGCGCGATCTGTCGCAACGCGCCGCCGACGCCGAGCCAACCATCGAGCGCTACTTGCTCGCCAGTCGCTTGGCAGAGGACCGAAACCAGCAGAACGAGTGGCTGAACAAGGCCGAAGCCCTCGCCAAAAAGGCCGGAAAGAGCCCGAAAGAGCTGCTCACGGCGCGCGCCGTGCATCGCCGCAACAGCCCCAATTGGCGCGACGCATCGCCGATTTTCGATCGCGTGCTGGCCGAAGATCCGGACGACGTCTTGGCGCTCGCGGGTCGCGTCGAGCTGTACAACATGGCGGGGCTCCCGCGCACGGCGCTGGGCGTGATCGAGCAAGCCGTGCGTCGCGCCCCCGAGTCGGTGAACTTGCTGAACATGTACGGCAGCCAGCTGCGCCTGCTGGGCCGCGCCGCCGACGCCACCGAAGCCGAAGAGCGCTACGCCATGCGCCGCTTCGACGACGGCAACTACCTGACGTCGATGATCGACTTGGCCATCGCGCGGCGGCAACGCAACGAAGCCGAGCGCTGGGTCGAGCGACTGCTGTCGGCTTACAACGGTAACCAGTGGGCCCTGGGCGTTGCTGCGCGCGCCTACCGTTCACTCGGGCAGCCGGAGCGCGCCACCGCGACCTACAAGCGCTCGCTGGAGCTCGCGCCCGAAGACGTCGCCACCTGGCGCGCCTTGGCGGAGCTGCAAGGCGAGCTCGGTCGCCGTGACGAGCAGCTGCTCAGCCTGCGCGAGATTCTGCGGATTCGCCCGCAAGATCGCGACGTGCGCGAGTACGTGGAGCACCTGGAGCCGGCCAAGCCGCGCCCCGACGAGGCCTACGCCTGGGACTCGGACAAGTTCTTGAAGCAGCGCTTCGCGCCCGCCGGCGGGCAGCCACGCCGCACCCTGCGCGACCTCACCGTCACGACGGTGTTCGACAATGGTTTGTCGAGCCAGTTTCGCCAGGTGGTGTTTCAGCCGCTGACCGAGCCGGCCGCCGCCGCCGGTCGCCAATACGGCTTCGGCTACGAATCCGATCGCCAGGTCGTGCAGCTGCGTGGCGCCAAGGTGTACCGCGCCGACGGCAAGATCGACGAAGCGGTCGAGTACGGTGAGGGCTCGGCCGATGATCCTTCGGTCTCGATGTACACGTCGGCGCGTAGCTTCTACGTGCAGTTTCCGCGGCTCGAGCCGGGCGACGTGGTGGAGCTGCGTTACCGAATCGACGACGTGACGCCCCGCAACGAGTTCGGCAACTACTTCGGCGAGGTGGTGGCCCTGCAAGGCGGCGAGCCGGTCTCGAACGCCGAATACGTGCTGATCACGCCGAAAGAGCGCACTTTCTACTTCGACAACAACATCCCCGGCCTCACCCAAGCCAACAGCGTGGTCGGCAGCCAGCGCATCTATCGCTTTGCCGCCAAAGAGATCGCGGCGCTGAGCCCGGAGCCGTCGATGCCACCCTGGCCCGAGGTGCTCGGCTCCGTGAACGTCTCCACCTACAAGAGCTGGGACGATCTGGGGCGCTGGTACTGGGGCCTGATCAAAGATCAGTTCGACCTGGACGAAGAGACGCGCAAGCTTGCCAAGCAGATCACCGAAGGCAAGACGACCGAGCTCGACAAGGTCAAGGCCATCTACAAGTGGGTGACCGAAAACACGCGCTACGTGGCGCTCGAGTTCGGCATCTACGGCTACAAGCCGCGCCGTTGCGTGCAAACGGTCGCGCGCGGCTGGGGCGACTGCAAAGACAAGGCAACCGTGATTGCCACGCTGCTCAAAGAGGTCGGCATTCCGTCGACCATCGTGGTCACGCGCACGCGCATGCGCGGGGATTTACGCACGAAAATCTCGAGCTTTGCCCCCTTCGACCACGCCATCGCCTACGTGCCCTCACTGAACTTGTACCTGGACGGCACCGCCGAGCACACCGGCATCTACGAGCTGCCGAAGATGGATATCGGCGCCGTGGTGCTGCATGTCAACGAAGGCAAGGCGCAGCTCACGCGGATTCCGGACGCGGATCCGGACAAGAACTTCGTGCACCGCGAGCTGTTGGTGGACCTGGACAGCAAGGGCAGCGCCAAGCTCGACATCGACTACTCGACGGGGGGCTACAACGCCGCCTCGTGGCGCGATGCCTACGGCGCCGAGTCCACGCGCCGTGAACGCATGACACGAGACCTCGGCGGAGACTTTCCGGGCGTGTCCATCAACGAAGGCCCGCAAGGGCTCATCACCAGTGACCTGTCGAACAACGAAGAGCCGGTGAAGATCAAGGTGCGAGCGGTGGCGCCCGGATTCGCGCGCAACGAGGGCGACATGCTCAGCATGCCGGTGACGAGCGGCTTCCGTTTGACCCCCAATTTTGCCTCGCTTTCGCAGCGTCGGCAGCCGGTGGAGCTGATTGCGTTCACGACCATCGACGACGTGTATCGCGTCAAGCTACCAGCCGGCGCCAAGGTGGTCTCGCCGCCCGACGAGCGCTCCGCGACGTCGCAGTTCGGCAGCTACTCGCTGAAGGTCGAGCAGGCGCACGGCGAAGTCGTCGTGCGCAGCAAGTTGCAGGTCAAGGTCTCGCGCATTTTGCCCGGCGATTACCAAGCGTGGAAACGTTTTTGTGAAGAGGCCGATTCGGCTTTCAGCGCTCGTTTGCTGGTGAAACCATGAGTCTCCGTCGTTCCGTTCTGCCGCTCACGTTCTTGTCCGCTCTGTTGGCTGGTGCTGGCGGCAGCGCCTGCTCACCGCGCAACGCCGGCGACGCCAAGGCCCCCACCATCGCCGAGCTGCGAAAGGACGCCGAGCGCGACTCCAAGCAAACGAGCGCGTGGTTCCTGGGGGAGCTCTTGTCACCCGATGGCAGCCCCGAAAAGGCCAAAAAAGCCCGCCAAGCGCTGGACCAAGCCAAAGCCAGCGATCTCTTGGCCGAGCTCGGGCGCGGCCTGGACGACTTTTCCCACGGACACCTGAGGCGCGCTCCCGAATCGATGATGCGCGCCGTGAAGGCCGCCCGCGACAGCGACGACCCGCGCGCGGAGTTGCTAGGCTGGTACGCCACACGCCAAGCGGTGGGCTTCCGTTCGAACGACCCGAAGCTGTGGCAACGCTGGAAGCCGTTCGTGCAAGACGCGCTCGCGCGACCGGGCCAGCTGGGCTTTCGCGCCCGCGCCGAGCTCGCCGACTGGGCCCTCTCGGAAGCGTACGCAGAAGGCGAAAAGGATTTGGCGGGCTTGTCGGTCAAGCTGCACGGCTGCGTGAAAGACGTGCGGCTGGCGGGTCCGTTCGGGCGCAACGCCGCGCCCGACCTGTTGCGGCCGTTCCCGGCCGAGGCGCCCGGCGCGTGGCCGGCACGGTTCCCGACCGAGCCGGGCCAAGGTGAGCCGCCGCGCCAGCTTGCCACCACCCGCACCGGCTGCGACATCGAAGCCAAAGAGCCGATGCCCGGCGGCGTTTACTACGCCGAGACCTTCGTGACGCTGAACCAGCCGACGGAAATGCTGGTTTGGGCCGGACGAGCCTTGCGGATCTGGGTCGACGACGCGCAGGTCTTGGCGCACGACGTGCGCGACTGGGGCACGTGGACGAACGTGGCCGCCGGCGTTGCGCTCGACAAGGGGCGGCATCGGGTGCTGGTCGAAATCACCGACCCGAGCGTGGAGATCCGGCTGCTGGCGCGCGACGGCCGTCCGCTCGAGGCTCCCACCGACACCGACGGCAGCAAGCCGTACGCGCTGGCCCGCCCCGACGCGCTCGCCGTGAACAGCGTGGCGCGCTTCGTGACCAAAGACGGCGTGCGCGATCCGAAGGACGATCTGTTGCGCTTCGTGATCGCCAACCTGGCCGGCGAAGACGGCGGAGCCGACGTGGCCTCGGTGATGATGGAGCCACTGGTCACGGATCCGGCGCGCGCTACCGGCATCGCCTTGGCCAACGCTGCCCGCTTCACCGACAGCGACCCCATCTACGAGAACAGCCAGCGCCGCGATTTGGTGCGCCAGCTCAACGAGCGCGCCGCCAAGCGCGACCCCGGCTTGTGGTCACCGCGGCTGTCGCTGGGCCTGTGGGAGGCCGAAAAGAGCGGCATGCCCGAAGGCGCGCGGGTGCTGAAGGACCTGACTGGCAAATTCCCGGAAGTACCGGCAATTTTGGCGTCGCTCACGCGCTTGTACAACGAGCTCGGCTGGTACGCCGCGTACTCGGCTTCGGCGCGCGAGCTGGCGACGCGCTTCGCCGACGATGCCGATGCGCTCGAGGTCGCGATCCCGGTGCTGGAGACCGCGGGTGACGCGGCCATGGCCGACAAGCTGGCCGAGCGCGCCCGGCAATTGAATCCCGACACCGAGATCGTGCTCAGCCGCGCGCTGGCGCGTCACGACTACGCCGAGGCGCTCAAAGAGCTGAAGCGCATCGGCGCGCGTCACCCCGAGCGCAAAGACATCGCCGAGCGCGTGTACGACGTGATGGTCCGCTCCGGCAACGAGCAAGAGAGCTGGAACAAGCTCGAAGCGGCCATCAAGCAGAACCCCAAGAACACCTCGGCGCGGCTGGCGCTGGCCGACGCCGGTTTAGCGTCAGGCAAACGCGACGCGCTGGTGCAAGCGTTAGTGGCAGCCGTCGAAGGCGGCGCCGAGACCGAAATCATCGAGGAAGCGCTGGATTTGGTGGAGGGCGCGACCGAGCTCGAGCCCTACCGCCTGAACGCTCAGCAGATCATCGCCGACTACGAAAAGTCAGGCGTGCAGCTGCCCGGCACCGCTGCGCGCGTGCTCGACTACTCCGCGGTCTGGGTGCACTCGGACGGTTCGAGCCGCATGCTGGAGCACGAAATCGTGCAGGTGCAGAGCGCCGAAGCCATCACGCAGCATGCCGAGCAAGAGCTGCGGCGAGGCCTGTGGCTGCACCTGCGCGTGATCAAGAAGAGCGGGCAGATCTACGAGCCCGAGATCGTCGACGGCAAGCCGACCGCCACCTTGCCGCACCTCGAAGTCGGCGACTACGTGGAGACCGAGCGCATCGAGAGCAACCAGGGCGACGGCGAGCGCGGCATGCGCTACTTCGGCCCGCGCTGGTTCTTCCGCGAAGAGAACATCGCCTACGCGCGCTCGGAATTTTTGGTGGTTTCGCCCAAAGATCGGCCGCTGCAGATCGAGTCGAAGAACAACGTTCCGCCGCCCGAAGTGAAGGAGACCGGATCGCTGATCGTGCGCCGTTGGCGCGTGGATCGCAGCCCCGCCGCCCCCGTCGAGCCGTTCGGGGCGCCCATCAGCGAGTTCTTGCCCAGCGTGCAGATCGGCTGGGGCGCGGATTTGGCGAGCGCGCTGCGCGCCATGAGCGACGGCCTCACCGATCTCACCCCGAAAGATCCGCGCATCGTGCGCATTGCCCGCCGCATCGTGACGCCTTCGACCAAGAGCGACGAGCGCGCCAAGAAGCTGTATCGCTGGGTCATCGGCAACGTGCAAGAGGGTGAAGAGGACGACGGTCGCCGGGCCATCGTCGGCAAGAACGGTAACTTGTGGCGCGCGTACATCACGCTGTGCCGCGCGCTCGACATCCCGGTCGACTATGCGGCGGCGCAAAACCGCTTGGCGTTGCCGCCCAGCGGCCCTTTTTCGGAGCAGGCCCTGTTCACCCAGCCGCTGATTCGCGTCGGCGGCAAGGGCGGAACCTGGCTCACCTTGGGCTCGAAATATGCGCCTTTCGGCTACGTGCCGGCCGAAGCGCGCGGCATGCCCGCTTACCTGCTTTCGAGCGGCACGCCCGAGCTCACCCGTACGCCGACCGAAGGCACCATCGACGACATGGCGTACACCGGTGACGTGAAGCTGCTGGCCACCGGCGCCGCCGACGTCACCCTCACGCTCAGCTTCACCGGCAAGTACGCCACGGGTCTGCGCAACGCGCTCAGCCAGATGCCGGAAGATCAGCTGCGCGACGTGCTCGAGTCGCGCTTACTCGGGCGCGAGCTGCGCGGCATCCAGCTCAGCCAATACAAGGTCGAGCATTTCGACGATCTCGACAGCCCGCTCTTGATTCACGTGCAAGGCCACGTGCAGGGGTTCGCCGAGCGCTCGAGCGGCGCGTTGGTCGTCTCGCCGCCGTTCGGGGTGCGGCTCAGCCAACTCGCGGTCTTGCCCACGCGCCAAACGCCGCTGTTGCTGGTGGACGCCACCCACCAGCGCATCAAGCTAAAGCTCGACCTGCCCGCGGGGGCCAAGCTGGAACAACTCGCGCAACCCCGCACTGTCAAAGACGGCGAGCGCCTCGTCACCGTGCGCGACGCCCAACAAGGCAACGCGCTCGTGCTCGACCGCGAAATCGAGCTACCCGCCGGCCGCGTCCAACCCGGCGCCTACGGCCAGTTCCAAGAGTTCGCGCGCCAGGCCGACGAAGCGCTGTTTCACTCGGTGCGGGTGCGGCTGCCCTGAGCTCGACCGGCGTGCAGGCGGGGGCGAAGTCCGCTCCCGCTTCGGGCCGCGACGGCGGATGCGTGCCGTTGACCCTGATTGGCCCAAAGCGGCACAGACCCATGCCCTGAAACTGAGCTCTTTTCCGGCGCTCGAGGGCAACGGCGGCTGGCACGAGGCTTGAATTACCCTCCAGCATGACGACTCTTCACGTGGGGTTGGGGCGGTGGGCGACGGGAATCATCGCGGCGATCGCGCTCGCCGGCTGCGGCGGACAAGCCAAAGAGCAGCGCGACGACGCTGACACTCACACTGCGGGCAGCGCCTCGGTCGCGAACACAGGCGGTGGCGGCAGCGGCTCAGTGGAAGGCCTCCCAGCCTGCAAACAGCCCGAGTTGCTGTCCGCATCAGCCAGTATCTCCGACGCCGATGGGGCTGCCAAAGCGGGCACGGGCGGTAAACTGCGCGTTACCGTCACTAAAGTCGAACAAGAGCCTGCCTCCAATGACGCTCAGGCCGCGCCCACGACCTTGCACTACACGTTGCAGGGCGCCGCGCAGAGTTGGCGTCTCGATGCAACCCTGCCGGGCCTCGCCAGCGACCTGATCAAGGAGGGCGACGTCCTTGATTTTCAGCTGGAAACGTCGCCGGGCTACATCCCGCTCACCCAAATCTACAACCAGGGATTCGGGCTGTTCACCACCGACGGCGAGCTGCTGCTGTTCGGTTCCCACATGTTTGGCCACGACGTCCTGCCCGACTTGGCGTTTCTCGGCCTCGAGGTGAGCGATAGCGGGCAGGCCTGTGGAAGCGGCTCGGTGGAGGGCGGTGGCTGCCAGTATCGCGTCTCTACTGCGCACTTCAGCAGCGCTGGCCATGTCTTGGATCTGCAGCCAGGCCATGCAGGCCAGCTCGGGAACCTGTTCGTCGAAGTCGAAGCCTACCAAGTCGTGGTCGGCAGCGGCGGAGCCTGTGATGACAGCGGCCGCTCGACCATGGTCGGCGTCAAGATGGCCGCAGCTGGCACGAAGTAGGCATACGTTTCGTTGCACCGACGCCAGACGACGCGAACAGAAACGACTGTGCCAGGTTGAGTCGCGACTAGCGGGCGCTGTCACGGTTGTTGGCGAGAGTCGCACTGCCGACCGATTCCGCAAGAACGCATGGCGTCGCTTGCAGGCTGATTCCAGCTCGCGCGTCGCGCGGGTGGGCGGCGCAGCGAATGCATGAAGCTGGCGCGAATTTTGCTAACCCTCGAGGTTGGAGTCGGTGGAGTCGAGGGCATCGGGAAAACCATGGGCGAAGGATCTACGGGGCTAAATGAGTCGCTGCCGGCGACACAACCGGTCGAAGTTCTCGGAAACGCGTTCAAGCGCGTCGCCGCGCTCACGCGGGGGCGACTATTGGTGGTCGCGTCGACGTTGCTGTTCGCGATCCCCGCGCTCGTCGATCTCTCTTCGAATCCCCTGCGCGCGCCCTTCCGCTGGCTAGCCGCCGATACCTTCTACTACCTGACGGTCAGCCGCAACATCGCCCGTCACGGTCGCTTCGCCTATGACGGCGAGCACGCGAGCAACGGCTTTCAGCCGGTCTGGCAGCTGTGGGGAGGGCTGCTCGAGTTGCTGCGCGAGCGCCTTTCGCTGGGCCAGGTGGGGCCGCTGCTGCTCGTGCTGTCGGGTGTCGTGGCGGTGGCAGCTGCCATCTGGCTGCTTGGCATGACACTGCTGAAGGCTCGCCGGCTTTCCCTGCTGTTCTTGGGCCTGCCGGTGGGCTTGTACGCGGTCATGGTCCTTCCTGCGTGGATGGTGGGGCTGCGCGCTATCGCGGCGCACGGTCTGTGGTCTTGGTTCCTGCCGGTGTTCGGTAGCCTGTGGAGCTACGTCAACGGCATGGAAAGCGCCCTCGTAATTTTGTTCTTTGCGCTCGCGCTATATGCGGCGGTCGTCGGGCGTGCGCTGTCCTCGGCCCCGCGAGCTGCGGTCTTCGGCGCGAGTCTCGCTGGTATCACGCTCGCCCGACTGGATCACGGTGTGATCGCCGCGTCATTGCTGGTTGGTTTCGCGCTCGCCAGCGCGCGGGCGCGGGCGCGGGCGCCGCAGCGGGTGCTGCAAGCTGCCGGGACCTTCGGGGCGCTGGTCGCGCCGGTATTGGCGCTAAATTGGCACCTTTTCGGCAATGCGGTTCCGTTGAGCGGGGTCGCCAAGAGCAGCTTTCCGCAGCTCAACACGGACAACGTGCGCCTGTTGAGCCTCCTCTTTCATGGCAGTCCGTCTTGGCGTCCGGAAGCCACCGACTCGCATTGGTGGCTGCACGTGGCGTGTCGACAACTGCAGACCATCGTCCCTGCTTGCCTCTGCTTGGCCTATGCGCTCTCGTGCTTGGTCCGGCGTCGTTCGAATCTGCTGCGGACGCTGCTCGCGTCTGCCGCGTGTGGGGCGGTGCTCTTGGCCGCGTACAACTTCTGTTTCACCAAAGGCGAAGACCAGGGCTTCTGGTACTATCCAGTGTCGACACTGCTACCAACCCTATTCCTGCTCGCGGAGCCCTGGCCGCCCGTGCGGTTGGCCCCGCCGATGCGGGTAGCCCTGGCGGTGCTGCTCGGCACGCTCGTCATCGCGTTCTTCGGCAATTGGCAACGACACCGCCGCTACAACGAAGGCTTTCAAGCGGTGGTCCTGGAAGCGGGTGAGAAAGCTCGCAAGTTTTACGGTGGTCACCTGCCGAAAATCATCGAGGTCGACGACGGCGCCGTGGGGTACGGCCTCGACACTCCCGCCATGTCGAGCTTCTTGGCGCTCGACCCCGAAGGTTTCCGAGCCTTGAAACAGGGAAAGCTGCTCGACTTGGCCTTGGCGCGGGGGTTCGATCGCGTCGCGTCTTCCTGGTATCGGCCAGGCGGCACCGAGCCGGCGGAGTTGGCCGCCTGGGTGGGTGCCTCGCTACGCCAGGACGTGTCCGCCTACCGCTTCGAAAGGGAGTTCGCGACGGACGACGGCCAGCTGTTGATTGTGCGCGTCTACAGGCGCTGAGCTGCACACGCGCGCCTTCGAGAGCAGCCAGGCGAACCACTCGTTCTTCGAATCGGATGCCGAGTGGCGTGGGAGGGCGTTACCGGGCACTGTCCAGTGCACGCTGCCCCGGCGGTTGGCACGGCGCCGAGTATCGTTTACTTCGCGCCGTCGGGCGGCTACATGGGCGCCATGCGGAGGGCTTGGCTCTGGGCGGCGCCGATCGCAGCACGGTTGCTGTTTGCACCTGCTGAATGCTGGGCGCGCGTCCCGACGCGGCTGGTCTACGCGCGCACGCCCGCCGCCAGCGATTGCCCTGACGAGCCGTCGCTCGCCGCCGCCGTGGCAGCGCGCCTGGGCTACGACCCGTTTTCGCCCTGGGGCGATCAAACCATCCTCGCGACCGTCACCCGCTCCGGCGACGCTCTGGTCGCGCACGCCGAGCTGATCGATCACGACGGCATCACGCAGGGCAGCCGCGAAGTGCGCAATTCCGAGTGCAAAGAGCTGATTTTGGCGCTCGCCCTGGCCATCAGCATCACCCTCGATCCGCTGCGCACTGAGCCATCGGTAGAAGACCCGCCTTCAGAAGCGCCTCCGGTGCCGAGCAGCGACCCGCCATCTCCGCCCCTACCCGCGCCAGCTATCGCACCGCCACCTGCCAGCACGCGGGCCGAGCCCCGCTCAATCCGCTCAGCGCAACGCGCGAAACAGCCTACGACCTGGTACGTGACCGCAGCCGCGATCGGTGCGCTCGAAGCAGCTCCACACTTCGCCTTCGGCGGTCGACTTGCGCTGACAGCACGGCGAGGGCGTTGGGCTTTGGGCTTGGAAGGTTGGAGCATCCTGCCGTCCGTCCAGTCCGCCCCGAATGGCGGGGAGGTGCGGGTGAAGCTCGTCTCGGCCACGGTGGCACCGTGCCTGAGGCTCGTGGGCCAATTGTCGGTTTGTGCTCTCGGCTCCCTCGGTTCGTTGGGCGCTGAAGGGCGTGGAATCGACGCGCCACGCAGCGAGCACGTGCTCCACGCTGGCGCGGGTGGCCGCGGCTCGTTCGTCGTTCCACTGGGGCCCAGCTTGGAGCTCGTGGCCAACGCGGACCTGCTGGCGACGGTTAATCGCCCGCATTTTCAGCTGGATGGGGCCGAGGTCTGGAGGCCGGGCCCGCTGGTCGCCCTGCTTGGAATCGGAGCCTCCGCGCGCTTTTTTTGACGGAAGCGCGAGCGCGGGCACGAGTCAAAAGTGATGCTCTTCGTCGCTGCCGCCCCCGCCGAGCCGACGGGGGTCGAGCATTTGGATGCGACGGCGATCTTCCAGAGCGAATTTGGCTACGTGTGGAGCACGTTGCGGCGCCTCGGCGTCCACGAGCGCGACCTCGAAGACATGGCCCACGAGGTGTTCGTGCGCGTGCACGAGCAGTTGCCGCTGTTCGATCCGAGTCGACCCTTGCGCGCCTGGCTCTTCGGCATTTCGCTGGGCATCGCCACCAACTACCGCCGCCTGGCCCGCCACCGACTGGACCTGATGGGCGAGCCTCCCGAGGTCGTGGATCTTGCGCGACCCGCCGACGAGGGTTTGGAGCACCTCCAGCAAGCCGAGCTGGTTCACGCTGCTTTGGCAAAGGTCTCGCTCGAACAGCGCGCGGTGCTGGTGTTGCACGAGCTGGACGGCTACGCGATCCCTGAGGTTGCCACGACGCTCGGCCTGAGCCTCAACACGGCCTACTCGCGGCTACGGCTCGGTCGCGAGGCATTTCGCCAGGCATTTCGCCGCCTGGCGGCCCAGAAAGGCTGGCGATGACTCGGCGTCCTTTGCCCTCTGATCCGCTGCTGCTGCTGCGTGAAAGTGCAGAAGCCGCGCCACCCGACGGCGCTCGAGCCCGCGTCGCCAGCAGGCTTGCCGGTCTCGCGCTGGCGGGACCGCACGCTGGCTCGGGCCACTCGGGCGGCGCACTAGGCTCCACCGGGCGCCCGAGCTGGGGAGTGCTCGGGCGCCGCTTCCTACGTTGGTCGGTGGCCCCGCTCGGGGTTGGCATCGCCATCGGCGCCGGCGGACAAGCGTTGGTGACGGCCGCGCAGCAGGGCCACGAAGGCACGATACCGGTCTCGCTGGCTCGACCATCGGCCTCGGCAGCTCCGGTCGTGATGGCGCCGCCGCCTGCGGAACCCGCCTCCGTGCCCACGACTTCGTCGCAACCGTCGGTGCAGCCGCCGCGCAGCACTCTCGTCGACGAGCGCGTGCTGCTCGACCGCGCACGGCGCCAGTTGGCTTCGGACGAGCCGGCGCGCGCCTTGGTATTTCTAGAGCAGCACGCGCAACGCTTTGCGCGAGGGGAGCTGTCCGAAGAGCGCGAGGCGATGCGCATCAACGTGCTGGTGCAGCTCGGCCGCAAAGACGAAGCCAAAGCGAGTGGCGATGCCTTTGCCGTCCGCTTCCCGAACAGCATCATGGGCGCCAGTGTGCGCGCGGCGCTCAAGGCGGCGGAAGTCACGAATTGATGGGAAGCTCGAGCGAGGGTGGATGCCATGCTGAACGGCCACGAAATCTCGATATTTTTCGGCGCGCTCGTCGCGCTCGGCTGCGGTGGCAATGCCGTGGACCTCGGGCACGGCGAAAACCGCGGCTGGGCCGACGCCCCCGCCGCAGGCAGCAGTGCCACGGCTCCGCAGACCATCTACCAAAGCGAAGAAGCGATCGTCGGTTTTGCCCTGGACGACGACACACTGTACGCGCTCGTCACCCACGGCGAAACGTTCGAGCTCGTTTCCTGCCGGCTCGAGCGTTGCCGCAGCGAGCGCACCATTCTGTTCAGCGGCTCGTGGCTGGACCAGCCCAGCCCGCTCTCGACCCCGCTCGTGCTGAGCGGCGGGTGGCTGTATTGGATCGTCGGGAACGGTGGCCGAGACGGCATCGCGGCCTGCCCCACGACTGGTTGCGGGCAGCCGAGCCTCGTGCCGACTCTCGTGCGAGGCGGCGTCACGGGGGACGGCGAGGGCGGCGCCTATTGGTTCGACCGCGAGGGGGCGCTGATGCGAATCGCAGCCAACTCTCCCGCGGCCGAGCGCGTGCGGGACTGTGCCGGCGAGATCGGCGAGCCCTCGAGTGGAGTGGCGCGGGGTGACTACCTGTACTTCAGCGACGTTTCGAGTGTCCGTCGCATTCGCAAGGATGGCACGCGCGCTCCCGAGCTCTTGGCCACAGACGACATGATCTTCGGTTTGGGCCTCGCGGCTGATGCGGTCTACTACGCGTCGCAAGTCCTAACCGGTCGCATCGTGCAGTGTCCTGTCGACGGCTGCACGACGGGCGGCCGCACGCTCGCCGCGAATCAACGCTGGCCGGAAGGCGTGCAGATCAACGGTACTGAAGCGTTTTGGCTGAACAACCAACGATTTTCGCAAGCGCCGACGAACGCAACGCTTTCACACGCCACCCTAAGGAGTTGTGCCCTACCCGACTGCGCTGCCGTCAACGATCGGGTGAGCGATCTCCTCCTGGATGGCGTCATCCGCTACGAGAACGCGGGCCCGAAGTTCGCGGTGAGCTCGCGCGCCATCGTTTGGTTGGAGCAATTTCACGGCATCGGCACCAGCTTGCGGAGGTTGACGCGATGAGCATTCTTAGGCGGATCATGGGGGCCGAGCTCAGCGTGACGTTGGCCCTCGTAAGCGGGTGTGGCGGAAACGTGAACCTGGGAGACAAGAGCTCACCCGCGCCCGGGACGGTCGCGGATGGCGGCGCCGCCAACGTGGCCGAGGTGCCCAACGCCGCGCATAGCGAGCCGGTGGCCAAGTTGGCCGAAAGCTTCAGCATTGGCACCCTCGCCGTTGCCGGAGAGTACCTCTACTTCGGCGGCTTAGACAGCAAGCAGGCCGCCGCACTGTACCGCTGCAACAAGAACGACTGCGACCCCACCCGTGAACGTTTGCCGAACGTCAGCGGCTTCGTCTCCTCCCTGCAGACCTTCGGGCAGAGATTGGGCGTCGCCAATCTGGAGCGGGGCGTCTATTGGTTGGGTAGTTACGCTCTCCCCGACGCCACGGACAAGCAAATCGCGCTTGGAGATCTGCCTCCATCGTCTTCCTACGCACCCTTGTTCCATGGAGGCTTCGTGTACTTCTCGGTCGACCTGGAATACGGCGCATACCGCTGCGCCTTGCCCGACTGCAGCAACACCCCCAAACGAATCGGCAGCACGCGCAGCCTTTCTTTCGTCAATTTTCGAGCCGCGGGTGAGCTCGTCTTTTGGACCGACGGTCAGTTCATCTATCGAGCTGGGGCCTACGGAGACGAGCCGCCTCGAACGCTCGTGGCCGACGCCACGCTGAGCGAAGCTCCGCCCCAAAGCATGACCAGTGAGATGCCGACGTCGGACGGCGTCGTATCATTGGCGACCGATGACGTTTGGCTCTACGCCGCGGTCACCCACTCGGAAACGGGCAAGGCTTGCGACAGCTTTTGCCCGCACCGCGTGGAGCGCTGGCCTCTGGCCGGCGGCAGCCGCGAGATTCTCATCGATACCGAGGAGATGATCCGAAAGGTCTTCGTCTTCGATGGGGAGCTGGCCTGGCTCGGCCCGTCCCTGCGCGATCCACAAAATTTGGACGCGGCGCGGCTTTCGACGTGTCGCGTCGAAGCGTGCGCCGCCACGACGCGCAACCTGGGTGAAGTCCGCCCTGACCTCAACGCGCTGGTCGCCGACGACACTGATTTGTATTGGCTCGAGGCGGAGCCGGCGGTCTCCCAAGGGCTGCAGTCGAACTGGGTCATGGACCGGCAAATTCGGCGCGCGCAGCGGTTGCCACCTCCGTGACGACCCGCCGCCGCTGTCGAGCACGAGCGATGAAGTCGACTATGCGGCTACGGTGACCGAGCGCGGCCGCAACCGAGCCGCTGACAGGCTCACTTGTTCTTCGGATCCGACGCCGATTTGCGCGCGGCTTCGTCGGCTTCTTTGAGGCGCTTGGCGATGCGGGTCTTCACTTCTTCGCTGTCGGCGACGTTCTTCTTCCAGGCCTCGTTGCGAGAGACGCGCTCGGTGGCGGTCGCCGGGTAGGTGATGGCTTCCTTTTCGTCCTCGGCGTTCTTGGAATACTCTTTCCAGCGACCGATCGCCTCGTCGTTGTTCTTTTGGCGCTCGCGCAGGTCGGCCAGCGCGAAGATCAGCTTGGCCCTGAGGGTGCCGTCTTTGCCGACGAAGCGCAGACCGTTGACGAACGCAGCTTCCGCTTCCTTTTGATCGCCTTTGGCCAGTTGCGCGGAGCCCACGCGGTAATGGCCGAGCGCCTTCTCGGGCTCGAGCTTGATGGCCTCGCGGTAGGCCGAGATGGCGCCATCGAAGTCGCGCGCCACGTAGGAGCGGTCGCCCTTGGCGATCTGCTCCATGTACGGGCTGATACCTTTGATGCCCTTGGGATCGCGGCGCACTCCGTCGCTACCCACGGTCGCGGCGTCCGCCTTCGCGTCGACTTTCGCGTCGGCCTTGCCGTCGGTCTTGGCCGAGGCTTTGAGGCTCACCTTGTCGGCGGCGCCAGCCTGCGACGCGAAAGCCAAAGACGCCGAGAGCCCGAGCAAGATCGTCAACTTGCGCATGCCGAACGAATAACACGACCCGTCCGCGCGAGACGATTTGCGGTCCGCCCCGCGATCCACAGTCTTGTGGATGGCCTGTGGACACAATCGGAACCATTTGTATTTATTGATGTTTTTGTTCCGTGCCCTGGGGAGAACTGATCTGACGGCGAGGAGGCACCGGGGCCCATTTCCCTATCTCGAGCCGGGGTATAGAGGGGGCGAGAGCTCATGCCGTCGGCCTATCCGTGGGGGGCGCTGGAACCCCTGTCCCGCGCCGCCGTTCAGGTCGCGACCGGCGTTCGACAAGCGCTGGGCGCGAACGCCGAGCGCCTCGCGTTCGCGCTCGGTGAGCTGCTCGAGTTGCCGTGCGAGCTAGTCGTGCGCCGCACCGCGCTCGGGCACGCGCCGGCGCTGGGTCAAACCTTGTGGCTCAGCCGAGAGTCGTTGGCGCTCGGCTTGTTGGCGGAGCCAGCCCTGGCGGCGTTCTTGGCGGCGCGCGTGCTGCGACGCGCCGAGACGCTCTCGGATCCCGAGGCGGCGCTTTCCCCCGCTCTGGCCGGCTTGCTCGGGGCACTGGCCATCGAAACGGCGCGCCGCTCCGGCATTGCCACGCGACTGCTAGGCGCGCCACCGGTCGGCGAAGAAGCCCTGCTGGTGGATGTCACGCTACTGCTCGACGGTCGGCCATTTTCGCTCAGTGTGTTCGTGGTCGGGGCGGCCACCATCGTGGACGAGCCCCGGCTCGAGCAGCTGGGCGACCTCACGCTCCGGCTGCCGTTGGTGGTCGGAAGCGTGGCGCTGGATCGGCAAGAGCTGCTCGGCCTGGAGCTGGGCGGGGCGCTGCTGCTGGAGGAAGGCGCCAGCATCGACGTGGACGGCGTCGGCTTCGGCGTGTTGGTGGGCCCGCAGGGCGAGCGAGGTATTCGCGTCGAAGTGCGGCCCGATGGACGACTTGTGGTAGGCGAAACAACCGAAGCGAGGCTCACCGTGGAACGCGACAATCTCAGCCAGAACGACGGCGAAACCCTGACTGACGTCCTGCTCGAAACGCCGGTCGTGGTGCGAGTCGAGCTCGGCGCCGTCAGCATGAGCGCGCGCGAGTGGGCGCGGCTCGGTGCGGGCGACGTGATCGAGACCGGCCAGCGCATCGCCGAGCCGGTGGTGCTGCGCATTGCGGGGCGCGAAGTAGGGCGCGGCGAGCTGGTGAACGTGGACGGCCAGGTGGGCGTGCGCATCCAGAAGCTGTACGAGGCAACGTGAGGTTGGCGCTGCTGCTGCTGTTGAGCGCTACGGCTTGCCAACAGGCGCCGAAGCCCACGCCGACCGCGACCGCCCCGTCTGCCCTTGCGTCCAGCTCCGCATCGGCAGCCGTGCCTGCCCCCGCAAAGCCTTGGTTCGAAGGGGCCTGGCAGGGCGCCTTTCGAGCCGAGCTGTTTCGCATCGAGCTGTCGGTCGGTGGCGTGAAAGAATGGAAGCAGGACGACGGCAAGCAAGCGAGCGGAGAAGGCACGCTGGCCCTGCAGGCGGCCGCCGACGGCACGGTTACCGGCACCGCCCGCGGAGCGCTCGGCGACTTGTCGGTGGCGGGCCGCGCCGACGGCGACCGCGTAGCGTTGACGCTCGCGGCGGCGGACGCGAGTGGGTTTCACGGCCTGATTTTGGCTTCGCAGACGCCCGAAGGCATGAAGGGCACGCTCAACGCTTCCAGCGGGGACAGCCTGCAAGTTCGACAAGCCAGCGTCACGCTGACGCGAGCGGCACCGTGAGCGTTGCCAGCGCGCTGCAAGGGGTTCGCGCGCGCATTGCGGCCGCGGCGCTCGCCGCCGGGCGCGACCCGGCTACGGTCAAGCTCGTGGCCGTGTCGAAGACTCACCCGGCATCGGCGGTGCGCGAAGCCTACGCCGAGGGCCAGCGCGACTTCGGTGAGAACTACGTGCAAGAGCTGTTGCAGAAGGCCGAAGAGCTGCGCGACTTGACCGACCTGCGCTGGCACGTGATCGGGCACCTGCAGCGCAACAAAGCCCGCCAGGTGGTCTCGCTGGCATCGCTGGTGCACACCGTCGACAGCCCCGAGCTCGCGCTCGAGCTGTCCAAGCGCTTCGACGGCCTCGTGACAGGGCGTCGCCTGCCGGTGCTGGCCGAGGTGAGCATCGCGGGCGAGGCGCAGAAACACGGTGTCGCCCCCGCCAATCTGGCAGAGCTGTTGACCTGCATCGAAGCAATGCCGGCGCTCGAGTTGCGCGGGCTGATGTGCGTCCCGCCCGCGACCGAAGATCCGGCCGCCGCGCGGCCCTATTTCGAGGCGCTGGCGCGGCTGCGCGACCTGCACGGCGGCGCCCCGCGATTGCCGGAGCTGAGCATGGGCATGACGCACGACCTGGACCAAGCGGTGGCAGCCGGCGCGACGCTGGTGCGGGTGGGAACGGCCATCTTCGGAGCACGCCCGCAGAAAGCCTGAGGCGCAGGACCGCGCCGCCCGGTTGCGCTAGAGCATCGGCCGATGGCGAAGAAGCCTTTGCCCCCCAGCGCGCCCACGCTGATGGAAGCTGCCGCCAGGCGCTCGCATTTGGGTAGCCAAGCGACTCCGCCGCTCGCCGACCGCATGCGCCCGCAGTCATTGGAAGAAGTGGTGGGGCAGAAACAACTGTTGCGCGAAGGCAAGCTGCTGCGCGACGTGATTCAGAAGGACCGCGTGCCGTCGCTGATTTTGTGGGGGCCGCCGGGCTCCGGCAAAACGACGTTGGCGAACGTGGTCTCGCAATTGACGCGCGCCGAGTTCGTGAAGTTCAGCGCGGTCTTGGGAGGCCTGCCGGAGCTGCGTGAGATCTTGGCGGCCGCGCGCGAACGGCGCGCGTATCAAGGCAAGCCCACCATCCTGTTCGTCGACGAGATTCATCGCTTCAACAAGGGCCAGCAGGACGCGTTCTTGCCGCACGTGGAGGACGGCAGCATCACGCTGATCGGCGCCACCACCGAAAATCCGTCGTTTTCGGTGAACGCGGCCGTGCTCTCGCGCTGCCGGGTATTTCGCTTGGAGGCGCTCGAAGACGCGGATTTGGAGCAGTTGCTGTTACGCGCGCTCGCCGACCGCGAGCGCGGGTTGGGCAATTTGGAGCTGGTGGCGGACGCGGACGCGGTTGCGGCCATTGCTCACGCGGCGCGCGGGGACGCGCGGCGTGCGTTGGGCATGTTGGAGACGGCCGCAGGGCTGCTGGAAGCCGGCGGAAAGCTCGACATGTCGGTGGTGGAGGCCGCGGCCGAGACCCGCACCCTGCTCTACGACAAGTCGGGTGAAGAGCACTACAACGTCGCCAGCGCGCTCATCAAATCGATGCGCGGCAGCGATCCGGACGCCGCGTTGTACTGGCTGCTGCGCATGCTGGACGCCGGAGAAGACCCTTTGTTCTTGTTGCGGCGCTTGATGATCTTCGCGAGCGAGGACGTGGGCAACGCCGACCCGCGCGCGTTGCAGGTGGCAACCAGCGCCGACGCCGCCTTTCGCCGCATGGGCATGCCGGAAGGCATTTACCCGGTGGCGCACGCTTGTTTGTACCTGGCTAGCTGCCCCAAATCGGCGGCGGTGAAGGCGGCGATAGGCGCGGCTCGCGCCGCTATCGAGCAACACGGCGCGTTGCCGACCCCCAAGAAGCTTCGCAACGCCGTGACCAAGCTGATGAAGGCCGAAGGCTACGGCGAAGGCTACAAGTACCCGCCCAGCTTCGAGGGCAGCGTGGTGCCAGGCGAGAGCTACTTGCCCGAGGCGCTCGAGGGGCAACGCTTCTACGAGCCGACGCAGCAGGGCTTGGAGCAGGCCATCGGCGAGCGACTGGCGCGACTCCGCAATTCGCGGGGCTGAAGCCGGAGCCTTAGTTGCAAGCGACCCAGACGTGGCCGTCCGGGCCGTCATCGAAGCCGCTCGAACATTGGCTGTTGCGCGAGCGCGGGCAGGCGCAGTTGCAGGCCATTTCACGCGTTTGATAGCAGCGCTTCTCGGCTACCCACGCGCACTGCTGGGCGCTCGCCCGGTTCTCCAGCGGGCCGAGCGTGCAGCTGCCCAGATCGGTGTCGGCATCGGGGTTGTCTGTGCCTGAATCGGAGCTGGAGCTGGAGCCGGCCTTAGAGCTGGAGGTGGCAGCTCCGCTGGGCGTGCCGTCTTGCGGGTCTTTGGAGCCGCCCTCGACCACGCCACCGCAGGCCACGCCCAGCGGAAGCAACAACAGCCAGCGTCCCGAACCCATCACCAAGCGCCACATGTGCGAGTTCCAGTCTAGCAAACGCCATGCCCTCGAGCCCGCCGCCGAAACGCGCGGCATTCGGCGCCGGCACGCCAACCGGGTTGGCCGTGGATCGATACCGCCGACAATTCGGGTGCAGCCGGTCACGCCGGCGCGAGGCTAGGGCTTGAGCACGCCCACGTACGGCAAATTACGGTACTGCTCGGCGTGGTCCAGCCCGTAGCCGACCACGAACACGTCGTCGACGGTAAAGCCCAGGTAGTCGATCACCACCGGCCGCACGCTCCGTGAAGGTTTGTGCAGCAGCGCGCACACCTTCACCGATGCCGGCGTGCGCGCCATCAGCTGCTCGCGCAAGTAGCTGAGCGTGAGCCCGGTATCGACGATGTCTTCGACGATCAACACGTGATCACCGGCGATCGGCCGCGTGAGATCTTGAGTGATTTGCACGACGCCGCTCGAGCGCGTGTCGTCGCCGTAGCTGCGCACCCCCAAGAACTCCACCCGCAGGGGTAAGTCGATGGCGCGAGCCAGATCGGCCGCGAACACGAAGCTGCCCTTCAGCACGCACAACAGAACCAATGATTTGCCGGCGTAGTCCGCGGCCAGCTGGGCACCCAAGGCCTTGACGCGCGCCTCAATCACGCTTTCCGACAGCAGCTCGGCGGGGGAATCGACCATGGCCGGCATGATCGTCGCGGGGCCGTGCCTGCGCAAGCCATGCGTGCGGGCGCGCCGCGCGGCGTTCAGCGACCGTCGCTCACGCTGCCGACTTCCAGCGCGTTTCCGTCGGTTTCGACGCGCACGGCCCCGAAGCGATCGGTGCGGAGCGCGAGAATGCCGCGCGCGCTCAGTTTCTGCAGCGTTGGTGCGTGCGGGTGACCGAAGCGATTGCGTACACCGGTCGACATGGTGGCGACGCGCGGCCGGACGGCGTCCAAAAACGCTGGCGTCGACGAAGTGCGCGAGCCGTGGTGCCCCACCTTCAAGAAGTCGGCGGCCAAGCTCGCGCCGCTCGCCAACAAGTGCGCTTCGGCTTCCTGTTCGGCGTCGCCCGTGAACAAGAACGCGCGCTTGCCCCAAAGCAAGCGAATCACGAGCGAGTTGTCGTTCGCGCCCAACCCCGGCCGAAAGCTCGGACAGGGCGACAACACCTGAACTCGCACGCCACCGCGCCGGCGCTCACCGCACAGCTCGGCCGGGCCGAGCACCGGTATGCCTCGTTCGCGCAAGAGCGCGCGGATCCGCGCGTAGATGGGTCCGGCGCCCTGCGCCAACCCTTGTCCGGTATCCCAAAATTCGCCCACGTCGACGGCGCGAATCACGCTTTCTAGGCCGGTGAAGTGGTCGGGATGCGGGTGGCTCAACACCATCACGTCGACGCGTGAGCGCCGCCGCGCCGCGAGCTCCGGCAAGATCACGGCGCGCCCCGGATCGACCGGGCTACCCACGAAACCTCCGCCGTCGATCAACCACAAGCTGCCGTCGGGAAAGTCGACGAGCGCCGAATCACCCTGGCCAACGTCTAGCACCGACGCGATGAGCTTGCCGCGCGGCGCGCCCGCCCCCACTTGTGCACGCTCCAGCCCGCACAGAACCAACCCGGTAAAGCCGACCAGCAGCGCGCGGCGGCGAAAGCCCGGGCGCGTCGTCAACAGCGCGACACTCAACCCGGCAAGTGCGGCGAGCTCGAAGCCGTTGGGCAACGGCAACCGGAAGCGCCACTGACCTTGCTCGGCGCTGAGCCGGGCGACCGCGCGCACGATCAGCAGCGCGCCTCCGCCGGCCATGGCCGCCCCGCGTTCGAGCCAGGGCCAAAACCCCAGCAAAGCGTGCAACAGACACAGCGGCAACGCGCACAGCTCGCCTACCGGCCCGGCGACGACGTTGGCCAGCAACCCCGAAAGGCCAATCTCCGACGACAACAGCGACAGCAGCGGGACGCACGGCAACATCGCCGAGAGGGTCGTCGCCAGGCTTTGCACGAACCACGCAAGCGGGCGCGGCTCCACGCGCTCCGTGAAGCGAGCAAACACCGGACCGATGCCGATCAACCCGCCCGTGGCTGCCACCGACAGCAAGAAAGAGACGTCGCAAGCGACCAGCGGGTCGAGTAGCGCGCCGATGAAAATGGACGCCGCCAAGCAACGGACCGCGCTCGGCCGTCTCCCGGCGGCGGTCACCACGAACCCGACCGACAGCATGTAGGCGGCGCGAAACGCCGAACCGCTGCCACCGGCAAAGTCCGCGTAAGCCAAGGAAAGAGCGACACCCAGGCCCGCCGCCACCCGCGCCGCGCGCACGCACGCCGCGAACGCTTCGACCCGCACCAGCAAGAACGCCAGCGCGTTCACCAGCGTCACCACCGCCAGCACCAGGTGCGTGCCGCTCACGGCCAGCAAGTGCGAGAGCCCGCTAGCCCGAAACGCGACGTCGTCGTCCGGATCGAGGTCACTTTCGCCCAGCACCAAAGCCCGCGCCATCGGTACCGCCAACGGCGGAAACGTGGCTTCGATGCGGGCACGCACGTGGGAGCGCGCGCGGTCGATCAGGTTCTGAGGACCGAAACCGCGACCTTCCACCAGCAGCGAAAGCGCGCCCCCGCTGGCCACGGCGCCGCTGCGCGCTCCGGACGGCCGCGGATCGGCGACGCCGAAGTTGCGGAACAGCTGGGCCGCCGCGAAGTCGGCCACGCCGCTGACGCGATCGCCACGGGCCAGCGTCGCCGGACCACCGTACACGCGCGCGCGAAACGGCGGCACTTCGACGCCTTCACAATCCGCGTGACTCACGTCGGCCAGGAAGCTCACGCTGCCGTGCCCTTCGACCGGCGACGAGTCGACCACGGCCGTGAAGGCGCAACGGCGCGGATGACCAAGCGCGTCGCGGAACACCAGCCGCTCTTGGTCGTATCGCTCGAGCCGGTGGCCCGCGCGGAGCGCGCCCAGACCAAACAGCAGCCCACAGACGAGCACGCGTCGCGCGCCCAGCGCGCGCCACGCCAACAGCGACGCCAACGCGAACCCGGCGCCCGCTGCCAACGGCGAGAGCGGCCAGGTTCCGCCCGCCACCAGCGCCAACGCGCCCGCCAGCAATCCATCCAGCCCCACGCCTGCCCCTTTGCAGGGGCCGAGCCAAAATGGCGAACGCCGCGAGTAGGGGGAAACCTGCTCGCGGCGTCGTTCTCAGCAGCTGGCCGCCACCGGCCGGTGCCGGCGCTTGGCCGCCAGCTCTAGGGCGTCGCGCAGACGCCCGTAGCGCACGCGGTTTGCGCATCGGTGTCGGTACCGGCGTCGCATAGGCAACTCAAGCAGTCGCTGGCGCATTCACAGCCGCCCGCTTCGCTGCAGCTGCCTTGGTTGCCGTTACCGTTACCGTTGCCATTGCCATTGCCGTCGGTGTTCAAGCCGCTGGCATCCGCGCAGTCAGTCAGCTTGCGCGCGACGTCCTTGCAAGGATTGGCGTCCGGCTTGGGATCCTGGTTGTCCTTCCCTGCGGAACAGATCAACGCCAGGTTGTCGAAGATGCAATCGAACGCGTCGGCGATCTCGTTCTGACAAGGCAGGTCAGCCGGGATCTGACAGTTCACCTCGGCCGAGCAGGCATCCTGCATTCCGACCATGGTCATGCCGCCGCTGCAGTCGTCGATGGACTTCAACGTGCTGCAAACCTTTTCACACAGCGCGCCCAGCCGTCCGCCGCCACCCGAGCCGGCAGGGTCTTCCGAGCTGCTGGGAGCTGCATCCGGATTGCTCGGAGCCACGTCCTTGTTCGTCGCGGTGTCAGTCGCGTTGTTGGGAGCTTGGTCCGAATTCGCCGGCGGCTGCTCCTCGGTGGCGTCGGTGCCCACCGCTGAACTGGTGCCGGAGCCGCAGCCCACGGCCACTAGACCGAGCACTGCAAAAGTTACTGCACAAAGCTGTCGATAGGCCACGCAGAGCCTCCTCGGTTCAAGACGCGCGCCCGCGCGCGCGGCGTCGTTCAGGAAGACTAAAGGAACCCGAGCGCAGCGCAAGCCGCGCCGGGCGCGCTGGAGCCGCGCGAGGCTCCAGCGCTAAGCCACGCGTGTGTTCAGAAGTAGTACAGGGCCGCGACGTTGCTCGTGAAAATGTTCCACGGGTTGTCACCGACCGTCGTACCCAGGCTGAACGCGCTGGTGCTGCTATCGACGTTCATCACCGTCTGGCTCGTCGAATCCATGTTCAGGCGCAAACCAACGCTGCCCTGCAGCGAGAGCTGCGGCACGTTGATGAAACCGAAATGAATTTCGGCGCCGGCGCGAGCGCCGACGTCGAGGTGGAAGCCACTGGCTTTGTTGGTCACGCCGCCGGCGTCTTGCGAGGCGCCCGCGAAGCCGAGGTTCAGCTCCGGCACGATCTGAAAGCTGAAGTGACCCGCCGAGGCGAGCGAAAGCGGTACGCCGCCGTGGATCATGAACAGGTGCCAACTGGGTCCGTCGTTCGACTGGCCCGCCACCTCGGCAGAGCCGCTGGTCAAACCGAAGCCGAGGCCGGCGTCGATACCGAGCATGTCACTCAGCCAGTAGCGAACGCCGATCACGGGGGTGGGAATCACCGTGGGGGTGACACCACCGGCGATGGTCACGCCGTTGCGGCCGAGATAGCCCACGGCCAGGCGACCCACGACAGCGTCGTGGTCCGAGCTGCCGGCGACGGCGGCGGCTTGGGGCGCCGCACCGGGCAAGGCCATGCCGACTTGGGCCGACCCGCTGCTGGACGCAGATGCGTCAGCGGCGGCGGGGGCGGGCGCCGGTTGGGGCGGCGGCGCGGGAGCCGCAGCGGCGGGGGCGGCGTCTGCCGCTTGAGCGAAAGCACTGCTGGTAACAAGCACGCCGGCGAGGCCGGCAAGGTAGCCAACGATCCTGAGCTTACCGTTGTTCATCGAGATCCTCCGAAAGGGGGTCTTGAAAAGGCGCCGGTTGCAGCAAGCTGATAACTTGCTGGCGACGCCAGTTCCCAATACGCGGCGGCATCCTCCCCCGCGACCGCTGACAATGGCAAGATCTCCGCAACGCACCGCGTCACACCGAACCTGAGGCCGTGAAGAAAACTCGCGCTGACATTCGACTTGTGGAGCTTGGGCTGGTCGAGAGCCGGACCAGGGCTCAGGCGCGCATCCTGGCGGGTCAGGTGTTTTTGGGCTCGCGGCGCGTCGAGAAAGCGGGCGACCAGGTGCCGGAAGACGCGGTGCTGCGGGTCACCGAGCTCGAGCGGTACTGCTCGCGCGGCGGACGCAAGCTCGAAGGCGCGCTGGCAGACTTGAACGTGGCCGTCGACGGCTTGGTGGCGGTCGACGTGGGTGCGTCGACGGGCGGCTTCACCGATTGTTTGCTGCAGCACGGCGCGACGCGCGTCTACGCGGTCGACGTGGGGCACGGCCAGCTGGCAGAAAAACTGCGCCAAGACGCGCGTGTCGTGATCATGGACCGCACCAACGCGCGGCATCTCACGCGCGAAAGCTTTCCCGAGCCAATCGCGCTCTGCGTCGTCGACGCTTCGTTCATCAGCTTGGACAAGCTGCTACCGGCAATCGCCCAGTTTTTACCGAGCGGCGCACGCCTGCTCGCGTTGATTAAGCCGCAATTCGAGGTCGGTCGTGAAGAAGCGACGCGCGTGCGCGGCGTCGTGACCGACGAGGCGATGCGCGCCGAAGCGGTGGCGGGGGCGCTCGCGAACGTGGTGGCGGCCGGCTTTCGGTTGATCGGCGACTGCCGCTGCCGCGTGCCCGGGCCCCAGGGCAACGTGGAGCATTTCGTGCTGGCCGCGCGCGCCTGAAGCGCCGCGCTCAGAAGGCCAACACCCAAATGTCGTACAGCGCATGCGTCCAAACGACGGGCGCAAAGCCGCGAAACACGTAGATGAGGGTGAACACGACGCCGCACACCCAGCGGAACACGAACGAACGCAGCTCGAACGGCTCGCCAAACTGCCCGAAATAGTGCCAGCCGCTGAATACCGCGGCCGAAAACGCCGCCCAGCCCAGCGACGCCATGACCCGCTGGCCCGGGAGCGCCTCCGGCATCATGGCCAGCACCAGGCGACGCCCGATGCCGTACAGCCCGACGCGAAAGGCGATCTCTTCGTACAGGCCCGCTCCCAACGACAGCACCGAAGCCGTGAAAAAGCCGGGTGCAGCGTCGAGCGGGGCTGGGGCTGACGGCGCTGGGGCCAGGCCCCCGACGACCTGCTGAAACGAGAGCCCTCCCGCCAGGTGCACTTTGCCCACCACGTAGCTAGCCACGAGCCGCATCGCGACCGCGTACAGCACGCCTTCGCAGGCCACGAGCGCGAAGCGCTGCCAACGCAAGGTGTGACCGCGGCCCAAAACCAACAAAATGCCGGCAAAGACGGCGCCTATCGTGAGGGTGAGCGCCGAATACAGGGGTAGGCTGGAGCTGGCCAGCAGCTTCAGCTCGCGGGTCACGATGTCGGCCGCGTTCTGCACGTCCATCCACACCACGCCCAAGTGATAGATGACGAAGATGGGCAGCGTGAGCGCCAAGTCGGCGAGCGGGCCGCTGCCTTCCCGTAGGTAGCGTTCCGTCTCTTCCTGCGATCGAGCCGAGCTCACGCCTGCTGCATGCGCCCGCTCTCGGCGGCGCGTCAAGAAACTGACGGACGTCGCTCGGCGTCCGCAGCCGCAACGCGTCACGAGACCGATGACGGATTCGAGCCAGGGCGAGGACACGACATCACGCGCTGCACACACTCACACCCTTGCGCATGTCCGGACATCAGCCCAACATTCGTATTGCATCGTGAGCTCGCCCCGCGTCGAGCTCAGCTATGGCCCGGCGCGCGTCTCATTTGCACATGAGCCCGAAGTCCGAAGACCCTCCGACCCTGCGTCACCTCAAGTCGCCTTTCACGAAGGTGATCGCGACCCGCTACTACGACGGGCCCATGGACGGCTTTCTGGGGCACGGTGAATGGCTGCAGGCGTGCGTCTTCCAGCTGCTGGACTGGGACCGTGAGACGGACATTCGAGTCTACGAGATCGCGCGGGTCGAAGACTTGGCGTTCGAAGAGGTGGTGTCGCTGCTGTTTCACGACCGGCTACCGACGTGGCCGGTTTGGGTGCTGCCCAGCGTCGTGCGGGAGCGCGGCGAGCGCTTGCTGGACGAGTGTTTCGCGCGGGCTCGCCCCGTCGCAACCGTCACCACGCGTGATTTGTTCGGTGACATCGCGCTCTGGGATCCAGCGGACGACGCGCCCATGTCGAGCGGCTTGGTGGTCGCCGAACGCAAGCAGGACGCAGGCTAGCGCGCGCCGGCTCAGCCCGGCTTGAGCCGGTACACCACCCACATCACCAGCACGACCCAACACAGCACGATGGCGACGAATGGGCCGTCACGCAGCATCTCTTGGGTGGGGCTCTCGGATTTGGGACGGCTCTTCACCAGCTGCAGAAAGCGGCCGACCCCGAGCAGCACGAACAAGGCGCTCGGCCACAATTTGTCCGTGTGAAACAGGGCTTCGGTGCGAGGGTCGAGGGTGTAAACCAGGTAGGTTGCGACGGTCGCCAGACCGGTCAAGGCCAGCGCCACGTCCAGTCCGCGCTCGCTGTATTGCTCGAGCGCGGCGCGCTGCAACGCGGCTTTGCCGGCGGCGGCCGACAGCTCGTGTCGTCGCTTGCCGAACCCCAGGAACAACGCCAAGAGCGCCGTGCAGGCGAGCAGGTAGTTGGAGACCGGCGTGCGCGTTGCGTAGCCGCCACCCATCACGCGCAGCACGAAGCCCGCGGCGATGAACGACACGTCCAGATACGCCACGTGCTTCAGCCTGAAGCTGTAGGCGACGTTCTGCGCGAAATACACGGCCGCAACCAACGCAAACGCCGGCGCGATTCGGTACGCCCAGGCGAGGGAGCCAACCACCAAAACGGCCGCCAACGCGCGCGCCACGCTCGTCGGCACCCGCCCCGAAGGAATGGGCCGGTACTTCTTAACGGGGTGGATCCGATCCGCCTCGATGTCGGCCAGATCGTTCATGGCGTAGACGGCGCCGGCCAACAGACAGAAGACGAAGAACGCGGCCGTCGCATGCTCGAGCAGGTTGCGGTCGAACATCTCCTTGGCGAACACGACCGGCGCCAACACGAAGACGTTCTTCACCCACTGATGAGGCCGCACCGTCCGCAGCACGCCGCCCAGGCGCCACCAGACGCCGCTGCCGCCCAGCGCCGCGACACCGCTCGGAGGCTCCGACGAGCTCGGTGGAGGCTCGCCCGGCCGGCGAGTGCTCGCGGCGGGCTCGCCGCCGAGGTCGGGGTCAGGCTGGGGCTCGGGCATTGGCGGCGCGGACAATAGCCCGAGCCGCCCGGTAGACAACTTCTCGTTGGTCGAGGCGAGCAGCCGGGCCGGACCCCGGCGCTTCGGCTATCCTGCGCGCCGATGGCGCAGGCCGAGTTCGAGCGACACCGTAAATTGGTCGAGGAGATCCGGGCCCACGACCACCGTTACTACGTCTTGGACGACCCGCTGATCAGCGACCGGCAGTACGACGCCCTGTACGCCGAGCTACGTGAGTTGGAAGAGCGGCTGCCGGGGCTGGTCAGCCCCGACTCTCCTACGCAGCGCGTTGGAGGCTCGCCGCGCGGGGAGCTGCGTACGGTCCCGCACGTCGTGCCGATGATGTCGCTCGACAACACCTACAGCGAAGCCGAGTTGGCCGAGTTCGTGCGCCGCGTGAAGCAAGGCTTGCCGGCGGCGCAAACGGCCGAGTTCTGCGTCGAGCCCAAGCTCGACGGCGGCAGCATCGAGGTCTTGTACCGCGAAGGCCGGCTGGTGCAGGGCTCCACCCGCGGCGACGGCCAGAGCGGTGAAGAAATCACCCAAAACCTCCGGACCGTCCGCTCGCTGCCGCTGACAATCCCCTACCTGGGCAACATCACTCTACGGGGTGAAGTCGTCATCTACCGTCGCGACTTGGCCCGCATCAACGAGGCGCGCGTGGCGGCCGGTGAGCCGCCCTTCGCCAACCCGCGCAACGCCGCCTCCGGCAGCCTGCGCATGCTGGATCCGCGCATCGTGGCCGAGCGCCAGCTGCGGGTCATGGCCTGGCAAGTCGTAGAGGGGCCGGAGCTTTCGGACACGCACTCGGGCGCGCTCGAAGCGCTGGCCAAGCTGGGCCTACCGACGCACCGCCTGCAGCGAGTGTGCACCTCGTTCGAGGAAGTGTGGGCGGCGATTGCCGCCATCGACGCGGCCCGTAAAGATTATCCATTCGAGACCGACGGCGCGGTGGTGAAGGTCAACGCCTTCGCGCAGCAGAACATCTTGGGCGCCACCGCCAAGTTTCCGCGTTGGGCCATCGCCTACAAGTTCGGCGCCGAACGCGCGGCGACCACCGTGCTCAGCATCCACGTGCAGGTTGGCCGCACCGGGACCTTGACGCCGGTTGCGAATCTGGAGCCGGTGCAGCTGGCCGGCACGGTGGTGAGCCGCGCGTCGCTTCACAACGCCGACATCGTCGAGGCGCTGGGAATCCGGGTCGGTGACCGCGTGATCATCGAAAAAGCGGGCGAAATCATCCCGCAAGTGGTGTCGGTCGACGCGACCGCGCGCGTCTCGGACGCGCCCCCGTTCGCGATGCCGACGACGTGCCCGTGCTGCCAAACGCCGGTGCAAAAGCAAGAAGGCCAGGTCGCCGTCTTCTGCCCCAACCCGCGCTGCCCCGACCGCATGAAGGCGTCGCTGTTGCACTACTCGCGACGCTTCGCCATGGACATCGACAACCTCGGGGAGTCGTTGATCGCGCAGCTGGTCGACGGCGGCCACGTGAGCGACGTCGCCGATCTGTACGACCTCACGGTGGCGCGGGTCGAAGCTCTCGATCGCATGGGCAAGAAGAGCGCCGAAAATGTGGTGAGCTCCATCCAAGCATCGCGCGAGCGCACGCTGGACCGATTGCTGACGGGTTTGGGCATCGATCACATTGGCCAGGTGGCGGCCCGGCAATTGGCGGAAGCCGCGCGCGACTTGGCCACGCTGCTGAGCTGGGACCAAGCCGCCGCCGAAGCCGCGACCTCCGCCATCGCCGGTTTCGGACCAAAAATGGTGGAAAGCGTCGTGCAGTTCTTGTTCGCGCCGGAGTCGCGCGCCTTGCTCGAGAAGCTGGCGGAGCGTGGCGTGTCGCGCGAGCAGCCGGTCAACACCTCGAAGCAAGAGGGGCCGCTCGTGGGGCAGAGCTTCTGCGTCACGGGCGTGCTGTCGAAGAAGCGCGAAGACGTGCACCACGACATCCGCGAAGCCGGTGGCGAAGTGCACGACAAGGTGAAGAAGGGTACGACGTACTTGGTCGCTGGCGAAAAGGTGGGGAAAGCCAAGCTCGACGGCGCCCGCAAGTTCGGCGCTCAAGTCATCGACGAAGCGGGCTTGAACGCGCTGATCCGCGGCGAAGCCGTGGCGACCACACCGGCGACCACACCGTAGCCCGATGCCGGTGTTCGCCAAGCTTTCGTCGCACCCGCTGTGGAGAATGGGCTTGGCGCTCACCGGGCTCGGTTTGTGCGCCTGGTTCACGACCCGCATCGCGCTCGATCAGCGAAGGCCGCCCGAGCGCTGCCCGGCGGGCATGCTCGCCCAGGGCTGGCGGTGCTGCGGTGCCGGGCAAAAGGCCGTGAACGGCGCTTGTACCGGTCGAGCCAGCAGCTGCTCGATCGCGCAAGAGCTGGACGACGCCGGGCGCTGTGTCGCGCGCTTCGGCGTGGTGAGCTTCGAGGGCGGCGAGCTGTTCATTGGCGCCGCCGACTGGGATGGCGAAAGCGGCGGCGAGCGCTTTCCGCGCACCCGCGTCGCCCCGTTTCGCCTCGACGTCGCCGAGGTCACGCGCGAGCGCTACGGCGCCGTCCACCCAGGCGCGCCCGAGGAGCCAGGGCTGCCAATCAGCGGCGTGAGCCCGGACGAAGCCGAAGCGTTTTGCCGCCAGCAACGGGGGCGGCTGCCGTCGGCCGCCGAATGGGTCTGGGCAGCGGCCGGCAGCGCGGCCCGGCGCTATCCCTGGGGCAACAGCGGGTTGGTCTGCCGGCGTGCGGCCTTTGGTCTCGTGCAGGGGCCGTGCGCCAGCCCGAGCGCGGCGGAGGCCGGGGGCTCGGGTGCGGATCTGGTCGGCTCGCGTCCGGACGGCGCGTCGCCCGACGGGGTGCTCGATCTTGCGGGAAATGTGGCGGAATGGACGCGCGAACCCGGCGGCGGCTACGCGGCGCGAGGCGGCTCCTTTCGCTCGACCTCGGCCGCGGAGCTGAAGTCGTGGGCGGTGCTGGGGGATCGCGACAAAGCCCTCCACATTGGCTTCCGTTGCGCGTATCCACCGTAGTCATGACGGCGGCGGTCTTGTGCATTGGGACGGAGCTGACGCGCGGAGAGCTGCTGAACTCGAACGCCACTTGGCTGGCCGAGTCGCTGACGCGCATTGGGCTCGAGGTCACGTCGGTCGACTGCGTCGACGACGACCGCGAGCGTATCGAAGCGTACCTGCAACGCTTGTCGTCGCAGCACCGGGTGCTCGTGTGCACCGGCGGGCTCGGTCCCACCACTGACGACATCACGACCGAATGCGCGGCTCGCGTGGCTGGCGTCGGGCTCACGCGCGACCCCGCGTCGCTGCAAGCCATCGAAGCTCGCTTGCGCCGCTACGGCTACACCGTGGTTGCGCCCTCCAACGCAAAACAGGCAGATTTTCCGGTGGGCGCGCGCATTTTGCCGAACGCCAACGGCACCGCGCCCGGCTTCTGCGTGAAGCTACACGACTGCCCGAGCTACTTCATGCCCGGCGTGCCTTCGGAAATGAAGGCCATGTTCGCAGCGCACATTGCCCCAGATTTATCGGCCCTGGTCAGCGAATCGCGCCATCAAATCGTGCTGCGCTGCTTCGGCTTGCCCGAGTCGGCGGTGAACGACCGCCTTGCGGGCGTGGAGGCGGCGTACGGAGTGATCATCGGCTACCGGGCGAGCCTGCCCGAAATCGAAGTGAAGGTATTGGCGCGCGCCGCTTCGCCCGAAGAGGCAGCCGCGACGGCCCGGCGCGCCGCCGACGAGGTGCGGGCCCGCCTCGGCGATCACGTCTACGGCGAAGGCTTCGGCAGCTTGCCGGAGCACGTCGGGTCGCTATTGGCCGAACGCGGTTTGACCCTGGCCATCGCCGAATCGTGCACGGGCGGGCTGGCGGCCGAGCTGGTAACCCGGATTCCGGGGTCCAGCCGCTACTTTCTGGGCGGAGTCGTCGCCTACGCCAATTCGGCGAAAACGACGCTGCTCGGTGTCCCCAGCGAGCTCATCGCGGCCCACGGCGCGGTCAGCCCCGAGGTCGCGCGCGCCATGGCCGAAGGCGTGCGCGTACGGCTGGGCGCCGACTTGGGCTTGGCTTTCACCGGCATCGCCGGTCCCGACGGCGGCACCGAGCAGAAGCCGGTCGGGCTCGTGCATTGGGCGCTAGCCAGCGCGACCGGCACCGAGCAACGCGAGCGAGTGTTCCCCGGCGCTCGCCCGGACGTGCGACGCCGCGCCGCCTTCGCCGGCTTCGATCTGATCCGCCGCAGCCTCTAGACGCCTTCGCGACGCGCGAGCAGCTCGCGGATGCGATTGATCAGCACGCTGGGCATGTAGGGCTTCTGCAAGAACGCGTCGTCCTGCGAAAGACCGTGCTCGTGCAGCGCCTCGCCGGCGTAGCCGGACACGTACAGGGCGCCCAAATCGGGGCGTTCTTCGCGCAAAATGCGCACCAGCTCGGGGCCGCTTTGTTCAGGCATGATGACGTCGGTCACCACCAGATCGATCTTGTCCGGACCCGCTAGCGCCGCGGTCGCGCCTCGCCGATCCTCGGCGGCCGTGACCCGAAACCCAGCGCGCGCGAGCAGTCGGACCGTCGTCTCACGCACGGCTCGATCGTCTTCGATGATCAAGATGGTCGCGGTCTTGGTGACGGCGGCCGAAGGCGCGGGCGTGATCTTCCGCTCCGGCTTGGCCTCCGGCAGGTACACCGAGATGGTCGTCCCCGAGCCGAGCGCGCTTTCGATCGAAAGCGTGCCCGCGATCCGCTCGACGATGCCCAGCGACGTGGCCAGCCCCAGCCCCACCCCGTGCGGCTTGGTCGTGAAAAACGGCTCGAACACGTGCTGCTGCTGATCGGCGGACATGCCGGTGCCGGTATCTCGCACCGTCAGCACGAAGTAGCGCCCCGGCGGAAGCTTGGGGTGACCCGGCGGAAGCGCCTCCGCCCGGGTCGTGACCTCCACGGCGCCGCCACCGGCCATGGCCTCGGCCGCGTTGATGACCAGGTTCACCAGCACCTGCTCCAGCTGCGCGAGATCGGCGCGCACGGCGAGCTTTTGCGGGGCTAGCGCCACCCGCAGGCGAATGTCGTCACGCAGCACGCGCGACAACATCTTCTGCGAATTTTCGACCACTTCGTTGAGATCGAGCAGCCGTACGTCGCTGGCTCGCTGGCGCGAGAACACGAGCAGCCGTTGCGTGAGCCCGGTGGCGCGCTCGGCCGCGTCCAGCGCCGTTTGCAAGTCTGCCTGCGCAGCCGGCGAGGCGTTGGACTTGGCCAAGCTGATGGCGCCGATGATGGCGGTCAAAAGGTTGTTGAAGTCGTGCGCGACGCCGCCCGCCAGGCGCCCCACCGTCTCCAGCCGCTGCGACTGCGCCAGCTGATGCTCGAGCTCCTTGCGCAGCGTGATGTCGTGCACGATGCCGATGATGGCGACTGGCTCACCGTGCTCATCGCGCTGCACCTGGCCGCGCCCTTCGACCCACACCACCTTGCCGCTGGGGGCGACGGCGCGGTGCTCGATGCGAAAGTCGGTCGCCGAGCGGTCCTGCAACGAGCGCTCCACCGTGGCCTTGGCAAACTCCCGGTCCGCGGGGTGAATGAGACGGCTCCACGCCTCGAAGGTGCCGTCGAACTCGCTCACGCCGAAGATACCGAGCACTTCGCGGGACCAGGTGACGCGGCCGGCCCGCACGTCCCACTCCCACGTGCCGAGCCGCGCCGCCGACAGCGCGCGCTTCAGCCACTCGGCGCTTTCGCGCGGGTCTCGACCGGAAGAGACGGGAGGCTCAGCCATGCTCACGAACGGGCGCAAGGTCGGCGCCCCACCGCTTGGCAAGGCTAGCTTAGTTCAGCGCCGAGAGGCGCGCTTTCGAGACCGCCTCGGGCACCGATTCCCCGGCGACCACACGTTTGAAGGTCAATCCGGCAGGGCCGTGGTCGACGAAAATGGTGTCGCCCGGAGACAAGTCGCCGCCAAGGACGCGCTTCGCCAGCTCGTCTTCGAGGTGCTTTCTGATCGCGCGGCCGAGCGGACGCGCGCCGTACTGCGGATCCCAGCCGAGCTCGCCCAGGTAGTCTTTCGCTTCCTCGCTGATGGCCAGGGTGAGCTCGCGCTGCGCCAACCTGGCGTGCAGCCGCTGCAACTGAATCTCGACGATACGCCGGATCTGCTCGCGAGCCAGGCGGTGGTACACCACGATTTCGTCGAGGCGATTGATGAACTCGGGGCGGAACACGCGCCGCAAGGCCTCGAGGGCCACGTCGCGCGCCAGCTCTTCGCGCGCCGCCGCGTCCAGCTCGCGGCGCTCTTCGAGGGCGGCCAGCTCCGCGCTACCGACGTTGCTGGTCAAGATCACGACCGTGTTCTTGAAATCGACGGTGCGGCCCTGACCGTCGGTGAGGCGGCCGTCGTCCAGCACCTGCAAGAGCACGTTGAACACGTCGGGGTGCGCCTTTTCGATCTCGTCGAACAGGATCACGCTGTAGGGCCGCCGGCGGACGGGCTCGGTCAACTGACCCCCTTCGTCGTAGCCCACGTACCCGGGGGGCGCGCCGATCAGCCGCGAAACCGCATGCTTTTCCATGTATTCGCTCATGTCGATGCGAATCATGGCGCGCTCGTCGTCGAACAAGAACTCGGCCAAGGCGCGCGCGGTTTCGGTCTTGCCGACGCCGGTCGGACCGAGGAACAAGAACGAGCCGATCGGACGCTTCTCGTCGCCCAAGCCGGCGCGGGAGCGCCGTACCGCGTTGGCGACAGCGGTGAGGGCCGCGTTCTGACCGACAACGCGCTTCTCCAAATTCTGCTCCATCGAGATGAGCTTTTGCATCTCGCCTTCCAGCATTTTGGAAACGGGCACGCCGGTCCACTTGGACACGATGGCGGCGATCTCTTCTTCGCCCACCTCTTCCTTGAGGTACGAGCCCTTCTCTTGGAGTTGGTTCAGCTCGGCGCGGTGTTGCTCCAACCGTCGCTCCAAGTCCGGAATTTTTCCGTATTGAATCTCGGCGGCGCGACCCAAATCACCCGAGCGGCGGGCCTGCTCTTCGGCGGTACGCAGCTCCTCGATCTCGCGCTGTTCGTCGCGCAGCTTCTCGATGAAGTCCTTCTCGCGCAGCCACTGTGCGCGCATCCGGTCACGCTCACCCGAAAGCTCACCGACCTCGTGAGCCAGCTCGTCGAGCCGGGCTTTGCTGCCTTTGTCGCGCTCTTTCGAGAGCGCTTGTTGCTCGATCTGTAGCTGCAGCAGCTTGCGCTCGATTTGGTCGATGGGCAGCGGCAAGCTGTCGATCTCCATCTTGATCTTGCTGGCGGCCTCGTCGACCAAGTCGATGGCCTTGTCCGGCAGAAAGCGCTCGGTAATGTAGCGGTTGCTGAGCACCGCCGCCGCCACCAGCGCCGAGTCCTTGATATGGATGCCGTGATGGACTTCGTAGCGCTCCTTCAGGCCTCGCAAGATCGCGATCGTGTCGGCCACCGAGGGCTGGTCCACGACGACCGGTTGAAAGCGCCGCTCCAGCGCCGCGTCCTTCTCGATGTGCTTCCGGTACTCGTCGAGCGTGGTCGCACCGATGGCGCGGAGCTCGCCGCGCGCCAGGGCCGGCTTGAGCATGTTGGCTGCGTCCATGGCGCCTTCGGCCGCGCCCGCGCCGACCAGCGTGTGCAGCTCGTCGATGAATAGAATCACGCCGCCGGCGGCGGCCTCGACCTCTTTAAGCACCGCCTTCAGCCGGTCTTCGAACTCGCCGCGGAATTTGGAGCCAGCCACCATGGCCGACAGATCGAGCGCCAAAATGCGCTTGTCCTTGAGCGATTCGGGCACGTCGCCGTTGGCGATGCGGCGCGCGATGCCCTCGGCGATGGCCGTCTTGCCCACGCCGGGCTCACCAATCAACACCGGGTTGTTCTTGGTGCGACGCGCCAGCACCTGCATCACGCGGCGGATCTCTTCGTCACGCCCGATCACGGGGTCGATCTTGCCGCGGCGCGCGAGCGCCGTGAGGTCGCGCGTGTACTTCTCGAGGGCCTGGAATTTGCCCTCCGGATCTTGGTCCGTAACGCGCTGGCTGCCGCGAATCTCCGCCAGGGCGTGCAGCAGCTTGTCGTAGGCCAGACCGTGGCGGTCGAAGACGGCTTGCACGTCTTTGTCCGAGCGCCCAGCGAGCAGAAAATGCTCCACCGAAACGAAGTCGTCCTTCAGCTTCTTGGCTTCGTCTTCCGCGGCGTTGAGAAACGGCACGGTGCGGCGGCCAAAACCCGGTTCCTGACCTCCCGAGACCTTCGGCAGCTTTTCGACGCGCTCACTCAGCTCACGAGCCAACGCTTTCGGATCGGCCCCCGCGCGCTGCACCACCGAGGCGCCCACGCTGCCTTCTTGTTCGAGCACCGCGACCAGCAAGTGCTCGGGAATGATCTCGGGATTGCCGCGACGCGTGGCCGCGTCGACAGCTGCGCGCAGGCATTCTTGGCTCTTGTTGGTGAGGCGATCCATTCGCATTCGGCTACTCCCGTGCGTTGTCGCGGCTCTCGCGACGACCGAGGCAAGCTAAGTCCACCGTCGGCCATTGCAAGGGGTGGGCCGCGCACGAAGCCGCGAGCGAAAACCCGCGCTAACGAGGACCTTCACGCAATTTTTGCCGGCAGGCGCAGATTCAGCCGGCGCCGCCGAGGGAAACGGAGGCTCCTGCTTCGCCGCCCGCGCTTGCCCCGCCGGGCTCGGCAGGGACGCCGCCGGCGCCACCCGGGCCACCGGTGCCACCCGCGCCGCCGGTGCCGGCGCCGCATGCCGCGGCCGGTTGGTTACCGAAGAACGGAGCCGAGTCGACGCATCCAAGGCCGAGCGTCGCGACCGTGCCTATCAGAGGAGAGACGATGTCGTTCGCGACCACGCCGCACTTTCCGTCTTCGCGACAACAGCCGGCGAAGCCGTTCACCGGCAGCATGATGGTCTGACCACCGAGCGGGACCGGAACGGTGGAACCGGCGCTCGTGGGGCAGCTTGGATCGACGTCACCGGGCTGATCCAGCGCCTGGCAGCGATCTTGAAAGGGGATGCCCAGCAAAGCGAGCCCGGATGTGTCCAACCCGCAGGCCTCACCCGCGCAGCACGGGTCGACGAAGAGCGGACCCACGGCCGCGGACTTGCACATACTGACGCCGCAGGCTTGCGTCTGCGGAGTCTGGCTGATGCCGGGGATCATGATCGGCGGACTCGCTCCTCCCGTGCCGGCCTCGGGAACCACTTGGCTCCCACCACGACCGGTCATGCCCGCCGTGGGACCCTTGCCGCCGAGAACGGAAGCGCTGCCGCTCGCGGCGGCTCCACTCGCGCTACCGCCTTGGCCGGCGCTGCTCGGCTTGTCGCCGGACGAGTCGGTTTGGCCACAAGCGGCCACCGCCAAAGCCGGCGCCAACAACCAAGGCAAGACCCTGATGCGGTGGCGCCAGCTTTTCATGAGGCGGAGCTTACTGAATACCGCCCATTCCGCCAGCGCCGCCCGGCGTCGAGCCAGCGCCGCCAGCGCCGCCAGCGCCGCCCGCACCGCCAGCGCCGCCAGCGCCGCCAGCGCCGCCAGCGCCGCACGAGACCGGCGTCTCGCCTGGGAAGAACGGAGCCGCGTCCACGCAACCCAAACCGAGGGAGGTCACTTTGCCGAGCACGGGCGACATCACGTCGTTGACGACAACGCCGCACATGCCGTTCTCTCGGCAGCAACCGACGAAGCCCTCGATTGGTACCTGACCGGACCCAAACGGGATGCTGGAGGCCTCGGTGCTCGGACAAAGTTCGTCCACCTCACCGACCTGACCCTTGGGCTGGCACTTGTTGGCGAACGACGCGCCAACCAGCGCCAGGAATCCCGTATTCAACCCGCACGTGCCCGCGTCACAGCACGGGTCGATGTATAGACCCCCAGGCACAGTCGCGGAGCCGCACATCTCGGTGCCACAAGCTTCCATCTTCGGCATGCTGCTGATGCCGGGGGGCAGGCTGGATCCCGCGCCACCCGCGCCGGCCGCTCCACTCATGCCGCCCGCGCCCGGCTCACCACCAGCGCCGTCGCCACCGGTGCTGCTGGTCCCCGCCGTGTTGTTCGGCGTCGAGTCGTCGTCGTCACCGCACGCAATCGGCAGTGAAAGACTCAGCAAACAGCCCACGGTCAAAGCTTTGGCAAAGGAAAATGACTTCATAGTGACCTCAAGGATACACGAACTCGCCGATCGAGAGAAAAACCGGGAGCTCGTCGAGAAAAGGTACGCCAAAACGCTCGACGACGGCCAGAGACGCTCTTGCGCCCCGGGCCGTCGCCACAACGGCTCTCATCCCCCCGGATTAAGCGCGAGCACGTTTGCGGGGACGCGCCGAGCGCGGCCCGCTGGTGCCCAGTAGTCCGAGCACGTCGTCCCATTGATCGGGGCTCTTCATCAGCGCACCTAGAAGACCAGGCGGCAGATGACCAGCGGCGGCAAGCCACCGGTACCGATCGACACCGTGCACGTCCAGGAACGTCGCAATCTCTTCCAGCCTGCCAACTCCCACCCCTTTGCACAGGCCAGACTCGAGCATTCCGACGTAGCTTCCTGAACGGACACCTAGCTTTCGCGCTAGGTCTTTCTGAGTAAGCCCGCGCTCCATTCGAGCGGAGCGGATCAGTCGACCAACTTTTTTCGTGGACCCTTTTGCGTTTGCGGCCATCAAATCCCGTCGCCGTGGACCGTCAGTGCAGCAGGAAATAGCCTGCCGTCACCCGCCCACAGCTCCTCCTCTCTGACGCTGAGGTAGGTAAAATAAACTTGGTTTGGGGTGGTACGAGGCCCTTGCCGCCGCCTTGGGGCGAGCGCCGGCTCGAGTCCCTCGTTCGAATCCCAGAATAGTCCGCCCAGGCGGTGCATTGCAACCCTGAAGGCTAGCCATTTTCATTTCTGCAATGCTCGCCCCACCCGTGTTTCAGGGCGAGACGCTTTCACACTGGCGACTTACTTCGTGAAGCCGAGCACGCGCACTCGAGCGCTCAGTGTGGACCCCGTCTAAAGTTGGACGGAGAAAAGTGTCTAGGCGTAGGACTTAGACGCCTCGATTTATCGGCCTAGATGTCGAGGTTGCGCACGTTGAGCGCGTTCTCTTCGATGAACTGGCGACGCGGCTCGACCTGGTCACCCATCAACACACTGAAGAGCTCGTCGGCGCGAACCGGATCGCTGACTTTGACCTTGAGCAGTGAACGAGCGTCCGGGTTCATGGTGGTTTCCCACAGCTGGTCGGCGTTCATTTCGCCCAGACCTTTGTAGCGGGTGATGTGCAGGCCTTTGCGACCGCGCTCGGCGATGAAGGTTTCCAGCTCTTCTGAGCCTGAAATGGTGATGGGCTCACCGTTGCCGACGCGCGCGACGTAGGGGGCCGGGCCGATGGAGCGAATGTCTTCTTCAATCGACAGCAGCTCTTGGTATTCGGCCGACTCCGCCAGCTCCCAATCCAGTGAAGCCGTGCGACCGGAAGCACCGGGGCGAAACTTCACATGGATACGCCCGGCGCCGTGCTCCTTTTCCCATTCCACCGTCACGGTGAGTGGGACCAAGTCGGGGTAGCGACGCTCGAGCTCGACCTGCAGGCGTTGGGCCATGCCATTGACCTTCGCCTCGTCGCGGAAGTCGTTCAACTGCAGGGCACCGATGCGCAGCAGCGCAGCCACCACACGCCCGTCGCAGCGGCGGTCGATCTTGGTCAAGATGGCGCGCAGCGACTTGAGGCGCGTGGCCAAATTGAAGAGCGGCATGCCGCTGAGCGCGGGGCCCTTGGTGGCCTGCACCGACAAGTCCTCGATGCCGGACTCGGTGAGGAAACGGTCGAGCGCGGGCTGATCCTTGACGTACAGGATCTTTTTGCCCTTTTTGATGCCAAAAAGCGGGGGCTGGGCGATGTACAGGTAGCCGTTGTCGATCAGCTCGCGCATCTGGCGATAGAAGAACGTCAGCAGCAGCGTGCGGATGTGGCTGCCGTCGACGTCGGCGTCGGTCATCAGAATGACGCGGTGGTAACGCAGCTTGCTCAGATCGAAGCCGCCGTTGTCGCCGATGCCGCAGCCGAGCGCCGAGATCAACGTCGCGACCTCTTGGGAGCCCAGCATGCGGTCGAGGCGCGCGCGCTCGACGTTCAAGATCTTGCCCTTGAGCGGCAAGATGGCTTGAAAATGCCGGTCACGCCCCTGCTTGGCGCTGCCGCCGGCGCTTTCACCTTCGACGATGTAGATCTCGCTGATGGTCGGGTCTTTGCTCTGACAGTCGGCGAGCTTGCCGGACAACGTCGTCAGATCCAGCACGCCTTTGCGCACGACCTCGCGCGCCTTGCGAGCGGCCTCGCGCGCTTTGGCGGCTAGCACCGCCTTTTCCAAAATCTTACGCGCCGTCTGCGGGTGCTCTTCGAAGTAGCGGCCGACGTGCTCGTTGACGGCGTTTTCGACGATGCCCTTCACGTCGCTGGAGACCAGCTTGCTCTTGGTCTGCGAATCGAAGCTGGCGTCGGGGTGCTTGACGTGGATGACGCAGATCACACCTTCTCGGGTGTCGTCTCCGGTCAGCCCGTTCTTCGCGTCTTTGAACAGGTTCTGCGCGGTGCCGTAGTTGTTCAGGGTGCGCGTCAGGGCGGTGCGCAAGCCGGTGAGATGGGTGCCGCCGTCCTTGTTGTGGACGTTGTTGGTGTAACAGAGGATCTGCTCGGCGTAGGCGTTGGTCCACTGAATCGCCAAGTCGACGGTGACGGGCGCCTTGCCGTCCCCCGACGGCCACTCACCGGTGAAACCGACCACGTCGTCGTGCACGGGCTCTTTGGCCTGGCTGAGCAGCGACACGAACTCTTTGATGCCGCCCTGGTATTCGAAGTGCTCGCTGCGACCTTCGCCGCGCTCGTCCTTCAAGTCGACGATGAGCCCCGAGTTCAGGAACGCCAGCTCACGCAGGCGGTTGGCCAGGGTGTCGAAGCTGTACTCTAGATTGCTGAAGATCTCGTGGTCGGGCTTGAACGTGATCTTGGTGCCGGTGTCGCTGGTTTCCCCGATGGGCACGATGTTGCTGACGGGGACGCCGCGGTGATACTCCTGAAACCAGAGCTTGCCCTCGCGCTTGATTTCCAGGCGCAGGGTTTCGCTGACGGCGTTGACGGCGCTGACGCCGACGCCATGCAAGCCGGCGCTGACCTTGTAGCTCGAGTGATCGAACTTGCCGCCCGCGTGCAGCACCGTCATCACGACCTCGGCCGCGCTGACACCGCGATCGGGCATGATGCCGACCGGAATGCCGCGACCGTCGTCTTCGACCGTGACGGAGCCGTCGAAGTGCACCGTGATGCGCACCACCTTGCAATGACCGGCCAAATGCTCGTCGACGGCGTTGTCGACGGCTTCCCACACCAAATGGTGCAGGGCGGAGCCGTCGTGCACGTCTCCGATGTACATGCCAGGGCGCTTGCGGACGGCTTCTAGGCCCTCCAGCACCGTGATGCTTTTGGCGTCGTACGAATCAGCGGCGGGGGCTTGTGGAGTCGGTTCTGAAGTAGTCAAAAGGGGCCACGAAAAGCTACTTTGGGAGCGCGTCCGAAGCAAGCACCAAACCGCGGAAAACCTGCTGGAAAAGCGGTCTGGCCGGGTGCGTTTTTGAGGCCGATTTCTGGCGCGTTTTCGGGGTCGAATTTCGCCCGCGTGAGGTGGCGTCTCAAACCCGCGAAACGCAACCGTCAACCACCCGAAATTCGGCCCGCTCGGCGGACGAAAAGCTGCCGGTTCGAAACAGCTCAGGACGGGTGGTGGTCACGAAGATCTGACCTTGGGAGGCTTCGAGCAAGGCGAGCACGCTCTCGGTGCGGCTCGCGTCGAGCTCGCTCGAGACGTCGTCGAGCAAGAGCACGGGGTGCACGTGTCGCGTGTGCTCGATGCAGCGCAGCTCTGCCAACTTGAGCGACAGCGAGAGCAGCCGCTGCTGCCCTTGAGAAGCGTCGCTGCGCGCCGCGCGGCCGTCGATGTGCAAGGTAAGCTCGTCCTTTTGCGGACCGAAGCTGGCCCGGCCCCGGCGGCTGTCCTCGGGGCGGCGGGCGCGCAGCTCGGCCTCGAAATCTCGAGCGTTCTGCGTGCCGCCGGGAGCGTAGCCGGCGCTCAAAATCAGGCCCGGGGGGGTCACGCTGCGAAAAGCCTCCAGGAGCTCGGGCACCAACCTTTCGCTGGCTTCGAAGCGCGCCCGCGCGAAGCGCGCGCCATGCTCGGCCGCCACGTTCTCGAAGTCGCCGAGCTCGGCCGCCGACACGCCGCGCGTATCCAACAAGCGCTGTCGCTCCTTGAGCGCTTCGGCGTAGCGGCGAGCCGCCTCGGCCCCCGTCGGGTCGGCGTAGAGGATCAAGCGATCGAGGAGCCGCCGGCGCTCACCGGCGGCGCCGGTTACCAGCTCCAGATCGCGCGGATGAAACACGACCACGGGCGTGCGCACGGCGTAGCTCGACAGGGTCTTGGGGCGCTTGCCGTCCAGCTCCACCGAACGACCGCGCAGGCCGAGCTTGAGGCTGAGCTCGCGCTTGAAGCTGCCTTCGCTCACCGTGGCCGCCACCCGCGCCTGCTCGTCGCCGGTACGCACGACCAGGGGCAGCCTGTCGGTACGGAAGCTGCGCGTCGTGGCGACCGCGTACAGCGCCTCCAGGATGCTGGTCTTGCCCTGACCGTTGTCGCCCCAGATCAGGTTGAGGGCCGGGCTGGGCTCGATGCTGGCCGAAGCGATGTTGCGGAAGCTGGCGAGCCGAGCCTTTTCGAAGCGCAGACTGGCGACGCCAGAGGCCGCCATCAAATCCGCATCGGCATGATCACGGCTTGGTAGCTCTTGCTGGCGCTGTCGCTCGCCGGCTTGATCACGGCCGGATCGAGCTCGCCGGAAATGCCGAGCGCGACCTCTTCGTCGGTGATGGCGCCCAGCACGTCCAGGAAGTACCGCGCGTTGAAGCCGACCGTGACCTCGGGACCTTGGTAGTCCGCCGCCACTTCGTCGAAGCCTTCGCCGCTGTCGGGGCTCTCGCTCTCGAAGCGAATCTTGCCGCCGCCGAGCGTGAGCTTGACGCCGCCCGTGCGATCGCTGGCCGCCACCGAGACGGCGCGTAGCGCGTCCGTGAGAGCCGCGCGTTGGGCGCGCACGGTGCGCTCGCTGTGCTCGGGAATGACCTGCTGGTACGGCGGGAACTGCGCGTCGACGAGCTTCACGCTGAACATGAACCCAGCCAGCTCGAAGAACGCGTTGGGACCGCTCTGGACCATCTTGATCTCGGAGGCGTCGGCGCCGTCTTTGCCCTCCGTGAGCGCTTCCTCGCACAGCCGACGCAGCTCCTGCACGCCCTTCAGCGGGATCAGCATGGTCGCGCTCTCGTGCTTGCCCTTGACCACGACTTCCAGCTTGCTCAAGCGGTGACCGTCCGTGGTCACCATGCGCACGCGGTCGTTGTCCCACTCGAACAGCGCGCTGTTCAGGTGCAGCCGCGTCTCGTCGGTCGAAATCGAAAAGTGCGTGGCGGCGATCAGCGACGCGAGCGTCACGACGTCGAGCGTCGCGACGGTCGCTTTGGCGTCGGGCACGGGCAGCGACGGAAACTCTTCGCCGGGCACGCCGTGCAGCGTGAAGCGACGCGCCGAGCCGACGGCGCGGATCACGGCTTGCGTGCCGGTGACCTGCAGCGCGACCTGGCCCTCGGGCATCATGCGCACGCGCTCGAACAGCTCGCGTGCACCGAGCGCAATCGAGCCGCCGTTTTCGATCTTCGCCGGGATCTTGCCGCTGACGGAAACGAACAAATCGGTCGCAGCGAGTCGCAGCTCGTTCGGCGACGCGACCTCGAGCAACACGTTGCCCAACACGGGCATGGTGCTTTTCTTGTCAGCGACGCCCTGGCAGCGCCCGAGGACTCGGAGCAGGTCCTTCTTGCTCACGACAACGTGCATGGGGGCCGACGTGTAACCGGGCGGGCGCCGAAGCGCTAGTGGTCAGCGCAAAACCGATTCGAGCCCGGCCCGTGGCGCGTTGGTCACCGAGCGCGACGCCTCTGCCTACTCTTAGATCTCTTAAATTTAAATTTAGTAGAAGTAGTGATAGGGGCTGTGGAAACTGGGGTTAACCTTGCAAGCATCTGATCTTGCTTGGAAATTTATCCAGTGACCTGTGGATCTGACGGTCCATCAGATCTCCGATAACTTGCCAGACTCCGAGGCCGGGGGTGTTTGTCCCACCTGAGCCCCAAGGCCATCCCCGGCCTTATGCGGAGCTTATCCTCAGCCTGTGGAGGGCTGGGCCAGGGGGCCGAACTGACTAGGCCGCGGCGCCTTTTTTAGGCTTTTTGCCGGCGCGAGCCGCGGCGCCCTTCTTCGGCTTCTTACCCAGGCCCGGATTCAAAGAAACGATGCGTGCCAGCGCCTCGACCAGGGTCCGGCGAGCGCTTTCGTAGGTGCTGGGACCGATGCGCTGCTCGCGGCGAGCTCGGGTGAGCTCCACCAGCTCGTCCAGCAGCACCCTCCTGGCGCGCTCTGCGTCGCGTTCCTGGAGGTCTTGCTGCGTCTCGTCGCCCAGCTTGCCTCGGAACGCCGCGACGCCAAGGCCCGCCAACAGGGTGGCAATGAGCACGGCAATCCAGCGACCCGAGCCGGGGGTGGGAATGCCGGCTAGCGACGCCGTGAACGGGCCCACGCCGTGAGACTCGCCGCGCACCGCGACGCGCCGTGTGACCAGCACGCGCTGACCGGTTTGGCTCACGTCGGTCTGCGGTTTCTCGAAGCCGTCGACGTCGATTTCCATGCCGGGGGCGGCCTCGGCAATGAAGCGAATTTCGCCGACGTGCGGCGGCAAGCCAAAGTGAAACGACGCGCTCGTTTCTTCCTTGCGCGGCACCTGAAAGCGGAACGAGGCGCTCTGTTGGCCGGGCGAAAATGTGCCCTTCAGCTTCACGCCCTGCCCCGGCTCTTCCTCGAAGCGCACGTCGGTCATCGACTCGCCGGCCTTGAAGGCTTTGAAGCCGCTCGGCAGGGTCATGCGCGCGTCTTCGGGAACCCAGCTGACGGCGCTGCGGTTGCCGTAGCGAAACAGCACCTCGAACTGAAAGACGTCGTCGCGCGTCTCGCAGTAAATGTAGCCAATGGCGCCGACCGCGGCTTCCGCCGGATTGCGCGTCACCGGGTAGACGTGCAAGAGCGACATCATGCCGCCCTCGCTCTTGAGCTGCATGGGGTCCGACGAGTATTCGGCCGGACCCGAGCGCGCGATGATGCGGTAGCTGTAGTCGCTGCCCGTGGTCAGGCCTTCGAAGCGCGCCATGCCGCCGAGATCGGTCTTGGCCTTGCGCTCGGTGTGCTGCTCACCCTCGGCGATCTTTTGGAACTGAACCCCGAGCGTGACCTCGGCGTTGGTCAGCGGATTGCCGTTGGCGTCGACCAGCCTGACCAAGATGGTGCCGGGCGGCAGCTGCGGTGACGGGATCAGCGCGTCTTGCTCCGGGGCTTGGGGGGCCTGAATGCCACCGACTGGAGGATGCCCGGCGGGCATGGGTTGCGTCGGTGCGGGTGCAGCTTGTGCTTGCGTCGGTCGCGCGGCTTGCGCCGACGCGGTCGGGGCCGCCTGCGCTTGTGCCAAGCCTTGGCTGGGCGACGCGAGGGTGGCGACCATCATCAGTGCGGAGAGGCGCTTCACGACTTGTCCTCCGACGCCGTGGCTTCGGTGGAGACGGCGGTTTCGGGCGGTTTTTCGGCTTCGGCGGGGGCCGGGCCGGCTTCGGCTTCGACCGCGGTTTCGGCCGCATTCTCAGCGCGAGCGGCGGTCGTCTCCGCGGGCAAGCCGGCGCGGTTCAAGCGTTGCTCGAGCGCTCGTTCCACTTCGGCGCGGGCGGGGCCGAGCGCGTCGTCCACGCTTTGAATGAGCCGTTTGGCTTCGGCGCGGTACTTGGCCAACAGCTCCGCATAATCTTCGGGCGAAATTTTACCGACGCCGCGCTCGTACTCCAAGTCTTTCAGCGCGCGCAAAACCGAGCGCTTTTCTTCCTCGACTTTGGAAGGCGCGCCCATGCCGAGTGCTTCCTCGAAGCCGAGCGGAGTGCCGCCGGTCAGGCTCTGCACGCTCGACCACATCATGACGATCACCAGCGTGATGGCGCCTGCGGCCAGCACCAGCAGCACCATCTGCACGCCCCACACGAAGCCGGTGACGACTGCGGCCAGCAGCCACAGCGTCGGTACCAGCTTGCGTAGCAACGCCAGCTGCTCCGAAGTCAAAAGCTCCCCGCGCTCGGCGGGCGGCGGCTCGTGCGCCTCCGCTACTTCGGGGGCGGATCGTTCGGCTTCGAGCGCTTCTGCTTTGGCTTCTTCAGACACGCGGCTCGCTGTGTCTAACACCATCGGGGCGCTTCCGCCGAGCGGCGAATACCGCGCCCACCCCCAAACCGAACGCGGTCGCGCCGAGCGGTGGCAGCGACCGGGAGAGCGGGACGTCCGCGTGGGCGACCGCGGGAGGCGTTCCCGCCGGCGGTTTCGTGCTGGCGTAGGCGTAGCTAGGGGTCATGGCCAGCCATAGCGAAAAGGCCGCGCCTGCCGCCACGCCGGCGCCGGCCCGCACGTAGGCCCAGGCGCCCAGCTCGCCGAAGGCCAAGTCTGGCCAGAGCGAGATGCCGGCGCCCAGCACCAGCACCATGCCTCCCAGCCAAATCCACATCACGAGTGGGTTGACGTGAAAGCGAAAGGTGCCGCGCTTGCTCTGCGGATCGATCATGCCGATGACCGTGTACAGATCTTGGCGCAGGCTCGACAGCAAGCTCACCTCCGTGGTCGGGCCGTCGGGGTTCTTGGCGAAGAAAAACTTGGCGGGGTGGATCTGGCCGAGCGCCTTGCCGTTTTCCTTCACGTCGAAGTCGGCAAACAGCATGCGTTTGTTCAAATCGGCCTGCTCTTCGGCGCTGCACTTCGGGTTGCCGGGGCACATACGCGTGCCCAAGTACTTGATGTCGAAGTTGCCGATTTGGTGAGTTTGGCCGGGCACGAGCGTGACCTCGCGCTCGAGATTCCAGGCCGAGCCCACGAAGCCGATGAACATGCCCACGATGCCCAGGTGGACGATGTAGCCGCCGTAGCGGCGTCGGTTCTTGGCCACCAAGTTGAAGAGGGCTCCCAGTACGCCTTCGGGCTCCCCGCGCTTCTCCGCCGAGCGCCGGCGCGCGCTCACGCCGCGCTGGAACTCTTGCACGATGACCGCCACGTTGAACGCGGCCAGTGACACCACGACCACCGGCGCCAGCGAGCCGACCTTCTGCAAGATCACCCCGACCAGCCCCGGGTAGAACGGATCGCGCGGGACCATGGCCGGGTAGCCGAAGCGGCTGCCAACCGCGAAGTGCAGCACCGCCGCCCCGACGAACGCGATGCCCGGCCACTTGAACGCTTGCTTGAGCGCGCCCTCGCTGGTCTTGCGCCAGCCGAACAGCGGCGCCAGGCCCATCAGCGCGAAGATGGTGATGCCGATCGGCGCCAGCCAGCGGTTGAAGAAGGGCGGACCGACCGTGACCGTCTCGTGCCAGAGCTCGGAGAGCTTGGGGAACATGGTCGCGGTGAGAATGAAGGTCATGGCGCCGAGCAGTGCCCAGTTGTTCACCACGAACATGGCCTCGCGGCTGGCGACCGCTTCAATCTCCGATTTGGCCCGCAGCATCGGCAGGCGCCAGATGATCAAGCCGGCAGAGGCGCCCGCGATCAGCCCCATGAAGTACAAGAAGTAGGTGCCAATTTCGCTCTGCGCGAAGCTGTGAACGCTGGAGATGATGCCCGAGCGCGTCAGGAACGTGCCGAAGATGGTGAGGAAGAACGTGAAGCAGATCAGGAACACGTTCCAAACCTTGAGCATGTTCCGGCGCTCTTGAATCATCGTCGAGTGCACGTAGGCGGCGGCGGTAAACCAGGGCAAACAGGCCGCGTTTTCGACCGGATCCCAAGCCCAGTAGCCGCCCCAGCCCAGCTCTTCGTATGCCCAGCGCATGCCGAGCACGTTGCCAATCGACAGGAACATGAAGCCGAACAGCATCCATTTCCGCGTCGCCACGATCCACTCGTTGTCGAGCCGGCCCGTCACCAGCGCCGCCACGCAGAACGCGAACGGCACCGAGCAACCGACGAAGCCGGTGTACAGCGCCGGCGGGTGGATGATCATCCAATAGTTCTGCAGCAGCGGGTTCAAGCCCTCGCCATCGGGGCGCGCGCCGGCAATGTTGGTTTCGAACGGGTTGGCGCTGAACAGCATCAACACCGAGAAAAACGCGATGATCACCATCAGCGTGGCGATGATGAACGGCTGTAGCTCGCGGTAGCGGCCTTTGAGCCAAGCCACGCAGGCCGCCGTGTAGATGGAGAGCAGCAAGGACCACCACAACAGTGAGCCGTCTTGCCCGCCCCACAGCGACGTCAGCAGGTACACCCACGACATCGAGCGGTCGCTGTAGTGCGACACGTAGCGGATGCGAAAGTCGTGCGCTTGGAAGGCGTAAGCCAACAACAGCACACCGAACAGCACCAAGCCGCACGTGGCGTACGCGCCCAAGCGAGCGGCGGTGAGCAACCTTGGCCTACCGCGGCCCGCGGCCAGCGAGACCGCGAACGTGTACGCGGCCGCTACCAAGATCGCGTAGAGGACACCAGTGCCGAACTCGGGGAGTGACTGCCACATGACGGCGAGGAGCTTACTCCGGTTTGTGGCCGAGGCAGGCCGGCCGTGTTGATCTTCGAGCCCCGGAAGATTCAGGGCGCGCTAGATCACGAGTGCCACTTCACCATCATTGCCAGGCAGGGAATGAAACCCGCCTCTGGTTTGTACGTCGCGCACCGAGCGATCCGTCGCGCGTCGACCACTGAACAAGCCCGTGAAGGCGTGCGGCGCCGCTACCCCGACCAAGTCCGCTCAAGCCTCCCAGGGCCCACGCCCGAAGGCGCTCGAGCCTCCCAGGGCCCACGCCCCTTCCAAACGACCAAGCTCCTGAACAACGCGCCTGGTGCCAAAGGCACCAGTGGATCGCCCCCCACCCGACCTTGGCGAGGTCAGATCACGATCACCCCCAGAAGACCGGAGTGAACAAAACTCGGCGAGGCCGAGCGCCCGCTGCGCCTCGGGTCACGAGGATCGCAGGACGATCAACCCCAAGGCACGGAGGAAAACAAAAAACCTACGTGGAGACTGTAGTACCGCCGGGCTCTCCCAGGCAAACCCTGCGAATGTTGCCTCGCGCCATCTTGAAGACCCGGATAGCAAGGCTGTGCTCACGGCAGAGCGCCACCGCAGTGGAGTCCATCACGCCGAGGTGGTCGGCGAGGAACCGGTCGTACGTGACGCGGTCCAGCATCTTGGCGTCGGGGTGGCGGCGCGGGTCGCGGTCGTAGATGCCGTCGACCTTGGTCGCCTTCAGCAGCGCGTCGGCGCGCATTTCCATGGCGCGGAGGGCGGCGGCGGTGTCGGTCGAGAAATACGGATTGCCGGTGCCGGCCGCGAAGATGACGGCGTGGCCGCGATCCATGTGGCGAATGGCGCGCCGGCGAATGTACGGCTCGGCCAGCTGCTTGATTTCGATGGCCGTCATCACGCGGGTCGGTACGCCCGAGCGCTCCAGCGCGTCTTGCAGCGCGAGCGAGTTGATGACCGTCGCCAACATGCCCATGTAGTCGCTCTGCGCGCGATCCATGCCTTCGCTGGCGCCGCGCAGACCGCGGAAGATGTTGCCGCCGCCGACCACGAGCCCGAGCTGAACGCCGGTGGCGTGGACCTCCGCCAGCTCCATCGCCGTGTCTTTCAGCGTCTGGGTGTCGATGCCCGAGCCGCCTTCTTTGCCGCTCAGCGCCTCCCCCGAAAGCTTGATGATGACTCGCTTGTAACGAAGGGTACCGGCGCTGCTATTGGGGGCAGATTGGTTTTCCACGATGGGCACACGTAGCCCCGGCGCCCGGATTACGCAACCGCTTCTGGCGCATGCCGGTAGGCCGTAGTAATTCCCGCCAGGCATGCTCGTTCCGGCCCCTCGTCACGGCGTCCTACTGGTGCTGCTGCCGGTCGCGCTTGCGCTAGGTTGTGAGACGAAGCCGAGCACCACGACCGCGCCCAGCGCATCGGCCAGTGCGCGCCCGGCGACGGACGGTTTGACCCCGGAGCTCGCGGCGCGCGTGTTGGCGAAAGTGGGTACCCACGAAATCACGCTGGGCGAGTACGCCGCGACCCTCGAGCGGATGGACCCCTTCGAGCGGCTTCGCTACCAATCGCCAGACCGCCGAAAACAGCTGTTGGACGAGCTGATCGACCTCGAGCTGCTGGCCGAAGAAGCGCGGCGCCGGGGCCTCGACAAGCAGCCTGAGACGCAAGAGCGCGTACGTCAGATGCTTCGCGATGAGCTGCTGGCGGAGGTGCGGGCGTCCGTGCCCACGCCCAATGACATTTCCGAGGCCGACGCGCGTCGTTACTACGACGAGCACCGCGATGACTTTCGCGAGCCGGAGCGGCGCCGCGTCGCGCACATCGCACTCGGCAGCGAAGCCGAGGCCAAGGCCGTGCTCGAGAAGGCGCTCGTCGCCAGCCCCGCCGAGTGGGGCAAGTTGGTCGAGAGCAAGTCGAAAGACGCGCGGGGCAAGCCCAGCGGCTCGCTGCCACCCGAGCTGGCGGGGGACCTCGGCATCGTCGGGCCACCCGGTCACCCGCGCGGCGAGAACCCCAACGTCCCCGAGCCGCTGCGAGCGGCCGTGTTCGAGATCGACAAGCTGGGCGGCGTTTTGCCCCGCCCGGTCGCGGCCGCCGGCAGCTTCCACGTGCTCCGGCTCACCGGTAAGACCGACGCCCGCGATCGGACCTTCGCCGACGCCGAGCGCTCGATCCGCGTCGCCCTGGTCCAGGAACGCATCCGCACGCGCGAAGCCGAGCTCGAGCAGGAGCTCAAGAAGAAGTACCCCATCACCATCGACGAAGCGCAGCTCGCTAAAATCCCCGTACCCGCGGCGTCGGCGCCGGCCCCGGCACCCAAGTGACGCTCCTGCCTCTCGTCCAGAGCGCAGAGCCCGGCTGGCAGGCAGAGCTTCGCGGCGCGCTGCGCTCGCTCGCCGATTTGGAACGCCACTTCGAGCTCACGCCCTCGGAGCGAGAGGGTGCGCGTCGCGCCGAAGCCCAAGGCTTTCCTATCTCCGTGACCCCGTACTACGCGGCCCTGGCCGACCGCGTCGATCCCGCCTGCCCGATCCGCCGGCAAATCGTGCCGCGCGCGGAGGAAGCGGAAGCGGGTCGCGGCGACTTGCGCGATCCGCTGGGTGAAGAAGCGCACGAGGTCGCGCCCGAGCTGATCCAACGCTACCCCGATCGCGCGCTGTTGCTTGCCACCGACCGCTGCGCAGTTTACTGCCGATTTTGCACGCGCAGCCGGCTGGTAGGCAACGGCGGCGGCCCGCGCTCGCTCGAGCGTTTGGCGCCGGCGTTTGCCTACTTACGGGCCCACCCCGAGGTGCGCGATCTGATCATCAGCGGCGGCGATCCGATGGCGATGGCGACCCCGCGCCTCACCGCTCTGTTGAGCGAGCTGCGCAGCATTCCGAGCATCGAGACCATTCGCCTCGCCACGCGCGTGCCGGTGGTGCTGCCAATGCGCATCACGGGCGAGCTGCTCGATGCGCTCCGGCCCTTTCACCCGCTATGGGTGATGACCCACTTCAATCACCCCAAAGAGTTGTCGGAGGCCGCGCGCGCCGCCTGCCGGCGCCTGGCCGACGCCGGCTTTCCGGTGATGAACCAGAGCGTGCTGCTGCGCGGCGTGAACGACGACGCCGACACGCTGAAAGCGCTGTTTCGCGGCTTGGTGCGGGAGCGTGTTCGCCCCTATTATCTGCTGCAAATGGACCCGGTCCGCGGCACTTCGCACCTGCGCACCCCGCTCGAGCGCGGCGTGCAAATCATGGAGCAGCTGCAGGGACGCCTGAGCGGCATCGCGCTGCCAAAGCTGATCGTCGACACGCCGGGCGGCTTCGGCAAAGTCCCGCACGGCCCCGAGTACGTGCTGTCGCGCGACGCCGAGGCCGGCGTGACCCGCTTTCGCACGCCGCGCGGGGTCGAAGTCGACTACGTCGACCCCAAGAGCTGATCCACGCGATCCAAGAGCGCTTGCGGCGTGACGGGCTTGGCCAGGTAGTCCATCGCGGGCTCGTCGCCCTGCGGCGCGTGGCGCCCCGGGTAGCCCGACAGCAAGAGCACTCGCAGCGTGGGCGACCGAGCCAAGAGCTCGCGCGAAAGCTCAACCCCGCTCATGCCCGGCATCACCACGTCGCTGATCAAGAGCTCGAACGGTTTGGCGGTGTCACTCGCCGCTTTCAGGGCTTGCTTGGCGTCGGATGCCACCGTGACGTCGTGGCCGGCTCGGCGCAAGATGGTGGCGATCACGTTGCGCACCGGCTCGTCGTCGTCGACCAGCAGCAACCGCGAAAGTCGGCGCTCGAAGCGTGGTGCCACCCGCTCGCGCCCCGACACCGCCTCGTTCGAGGCCGGAAAATACACGGAGAAGCTCGAGCCTTGCCCGGGTTCACTCTCGACGACGATGTGTCCACCGTGCTGTTTCACGATGCCGTAGACGGTCGCAAGCCCCAGACCGGTGCCCAACGCTGGGCTCTTGGTGGTGAAGAACGGCTCGAATACGCGCTCTTGCGTCTCTCGGGACATGCCCTGGCCGCTGTCTTTCACCCGCAGCGTGGCGTACTTGCCGGGCAGCAGCGGCGCGAGCTGCTGTGGGTGTTGCAGCGTCGTGGTGAAGGTTTCGATACGCAGCTCACCACCCTCCGGCATGGCATCGCGCGCGTTGGCGACCAGGTTCAACACGACCTGATCCAGCTGACCCGGGTCGGCCACGATATTGGAAAGCTCGTCCGAAAGCTCGGTGGCAATGCCGATGTGCTCCGGCACCATGCGCCGCAGCAAGCCGCTCAACTGTCGCACGCTGTCGTTCAACGACAGCGACAAAGGCCGCGAAGGCTGGCGCCGGCCAATGGCCAGAAGCTGCCGGGTGATGGCGGCGGCTCGTTCGGCCGCGGCTTCGATGCTGGACAAGCTTTCTTGCTGCTCGTCGTCCAGCGTCGTCATGCGCAGGAGCTGCAGGTTGCCGAGCACGACCGTCAACAGGTTGTTGAAGTCGTGCGCCACGCCGCCTGCCAGCTGGCCGATGGCCTCCAGCTTGCGCGCCGCGCGCAGCTGCTCTTCCAGATCTTGCTGGCGTTTCTCGGCGTGCACCTGCTCGCTCACGTCGCGGATCACCAGATCGACCCCCGCCGAGCCGTCGGCGCGGCGCACGCTGCGCGCGTTGGATTCGGCGAAGACGCGGCTGCCGTCGGGTCGGGTCAGCTCGAAGCGGAACAGCGGCGTGGCCTTGCCGGCTTTGAGATCGTCGTAGCGGGCGCGGGCTTCCGCCAGCGCTTCGTCCGTGAGCGCGCCCGCGTTGCCGTCGAATTTGGTGCCCAGCTGCTCTGCGCGCGGGCGGCCGACCAGCTTCTCGTGAGCTCGATTGACCTGGATCAGGCGGCCGTCCTGATCGAGCGACACCATGGAGTCCGGGGCGCCTTCCACCAAATCTCGAAACGCGGCCTGCTCGCGCCGCAGCCGACGCATCGTCGCCGAAAGGCTCCAGGCCGAGATGGCGATCAGACTGCCGGTGCCGAGCAGCTGAATCACCAGGGCTCGAGCGTACTGGCCGTCGGTGTGGATCAGCGGGCGTACGACTTGGTGGGTATGGAACAGGCTGAAGACGAACAGCGCCCCGAGGCTGCCGATGCCCGCGACGATCAGCGCCCCGCCCCAGCCCAACAGTTGTCCTGCTAGCACCACACTGACGAACAACGTGAGGCTGGCCGGCGTCCGGAGCCCGCCGCTGGTGACCTGACTGGCGAGCGACAGAGCCGTCAGCCCCACCACGATCACCCACGCTTGAGGGCGAACGTGGCCGCGCCGGAGCCCCCAATCACACAGCAGCGCGACGACCAGCGCACCCAACAGCGGCAGCCGCCGTGACCAGGGCAGGCTCTCGTCGACCGTGGCCAGCCCATAGCCCACGATGCACAAAAGGCACACCGCCAGCACCAAGCGCAGTAGCTGGGCGGCCCGACGATCGTCGTCGTCTTCGAACGCGGGCGTCTGAATGAAAGAGAGAAACCAGGCCTTCATGCAGACGAGGCTCGGGCAAGCCGCAGGTTATCAGAAACCACTGCGGCCACACCCGGCGCCGCCTTAAGTCGCCCCCCGACGACCCCTTTTACCGGCCGAATTTCGCGCGCAAAGCCGTGCACACCGTGTCCGGCGCGTAGCGGCTGACGTCGCCGCCGTGGCTGGCAATTTCGCGCACCAACGAGGCGCTGATGAAGCCGTAGTTCGTGCGCGTCGGCAGGAAGACGGTGTCGATTTCCGGCCGCAAGTCGGCGTTGGCGTGCGCAATCTGCAGCTCGTATTCGAAATCGGTGCCTGCGCGCAGCCCGCGCACGACGACGCGCGCGCCCACGCGCTTGCCGTAGTCGACCAACAAGCCTTCGAACGACTCGACGCGCACGTTCGAGTACGGCACGCAAATCTGCTGCATCAGCGCCAGCCGCTGCTCGACCGTGAACAGCGCCGCGCGCGTGCGGTTGATGCCGATGGCGACGATGACTTGCGGAAACAACTTGGAGGCGCGCTCGACCAAATCCAAATGGCCGAACGTGGGCGGGTCGAAGCTACCGGCGTAGATCGCCAGTTGCGTCTGGCTCACGGCTTGGCTCCCTTGGGGGGTGCTCCCGCTTTGCCGCCGAGCGCGGGGGCTTTGCCGGGCGCTTTGCCGGGCTTTCCCGGCGCCGGCTCGTCTTCCTTATCCAGCTCTTCGTAGGCGCCGTCGTCGGGCGGCACGTCGGTGGTCCAGTCGATGGGCGCTTGGTTCAACGCCTCGCGCGGCAGATCTTCGAGCCACATGGTGCGGCCGCCGTCGACCAAGGTCACGCGGAAGCTGGCGAACAGGCCCGAGCCTACGAGGCCGTCCAGCTCGATGCCCAAGCCGTCCTCGCGCTCTTTCACCGGCTCGTTGCCCGCCAGCCCCGGCACGCTCGGTACGTCGAACGCGCCCAAGCGCAACAGCGGCACCACACCCTGGCGCAGCGTGCCCTGGTTCGGCACCGCGCGCAGGCTGGACAGCGGCACGCCCGCCTTTTTCCAGCCGCCGTCGTCGAGCGCGACCGGGAACGGAATGGAGGTGTCGATGAGCAACGAAGCCGGCGTCTGCGCCGCCGTCGAGCCCACCGCGCCCCGCAGCAGCATGCCGCCGCCGCGCACGTAGTTCAGCTTCACCGCCGTTGCTTCGGGCGGTGGGGGCGCCTCGAAATTGCGCACCACGAATTGTCCGCCCATGAAGTCGAACGTCGGGTGCAGGTGCCGCAGCAGGTTTACACCCAGAAGCGCGCGGATGGGCGCGTTCACTTGGCGCGAAATGCCCGACAGATCTTTGGACAAGGCGGGCACGTCGTGCACCTCGATCTTGTCGCCGAAACGCATCGACACCCAACTCGGCTCCGCGCCCTTGGCGCTCGAATCGAGCACGACCTCGGCGGTGCCGGTGGCGATCAAGCCGAGCGCCGGCTCGCCGGAGATTTCCAGGGGCACGATCAGCGCGGCGGTGCCGACGCGCGGCATCTCGGAAACCGCCACCATGCCGCCCGTCATCGAAAACGGCTTTCGCCCGATGCCGCGGCGCGAGAGCTTGGCGATATCGGTCGCCCACGGATCGTGCACGTCCGGATCCGCTACCAGCCGCTCGAGCTCGTCGGCCGCCAGCTCGACCTCGCCCGAGTACCACAGCGCGCGGCCGCGAATCGAGCTGGCCTCGGTGCCTTCCACGCCCTTGAGCAGGGTCGCCACTTTGGCGTACTCCAGCCGCGACAGCGCAATGCGCGCCGCCAGCAAGCGAATCTCCGGCCGATGCGGGTCGGCATGCAGCGCGCTCTCGGCGGCCGTCTCGGCGTCTTCGACGTCGCCCGTGCGGAAGCTGGCGTCGGCGCGGTCGAACCACTTCTTGGCGAGCGGAGGCCACTCTGCCTCGCCCGGGCCCGCCGCAGCGCAGCCGCCGCTGAGCGCCGCAAGCAATGCCAGCGAGATGAGTCGGTTCTTCGAGCGAGTCGGCGAGACGGGTCGGTGACGGGTGCGGGGCATCGTTTCGGGTCGGACTCTGGCTCAGGATTCGGGGCGAGGCGACGGGATTGTTTCAAAACCCCCCTCCGGCCGCGCTCCGCCCGGGCCCCTACCCCCGATCTCTCGATAGATCCCGAAGGTTTTCCCCAACTGCCTCCAGGCGAGCTAGATTGATCTTTCGTGGAGTCCACGGGCAGCGAGGCCTCGGTAACACCCGCCAAGCGGGATGTTCTGAGCCTGCCCGTCTTGCTGCTCAACCGACACTTCGCGCCCGTCACGGTCGCGACGGCCAAGCGGGCGCTCTGTCTGTTGTACGGAGGCTCCGCGCGGGCCGTCGATCAAGAAGGCGACACCTACGACTTCAGCGACTGGCTCAGCCTGCCAGTGCGCGAAGCCGACGACGGCTTGCCGATCATCGGGCGCGAGATCCGCGTGCCGCGTGTGCTGCACCTCTTGCGCTACGAGCGCACGCCCCGCGCGGTGGTGCGGCTCACCCGCAAGAACCTGATGCTGCGCGATCAGTTCCAATGCCAGTACTGCGGCAAGCGACCCAGTCAACGTGATCTCAACGTGGACCACGTGATGCCGCGCTCCCGGGGTGGCCAAGATTCGTGGGAGAACTTGGTGGTGTCGTGTCGCTTCTGCAACCTGAAGAAGGGCCGGCGCACGCCGCAAGAGGCGAGCATGACCCTGCTCCGCACGCCGCTCCGCCCCCGCTGGTCAACCGCCACACAAATCCTGCTCGTTGCGCGGACTCCCTACGAGGAATGGGATCCGTTTCTGAAAGCCGGCTGAGCGCGCGCCCGAAGCAGACAGGCCGGAAGCCGCCGACTCACGCCGAGCCGGCAAACGGCGCTTGTGCATCGCTTGGCTCGGGTGTTTAGTCATGGGCCATGAAGCGCGCGTTTGCTTTGGCGGCGATCACTTTGTTGGCGGTTGGTTGCGGCGGCGACGCCGCCAGCGCGGGACCGGCTAAAACCCCGGACGACGCTGCGGCACCTGCAGCCGACGCGACGGCGCCCGCGGCCGCGTCGGACACGCCCGCGGCCGACAAGCCCGCTGCCGGCGCCGACGAAGGCGCCTGGGCCGGCGAAGCCGAAGCCAAAAACAGCAAAGCGCCAGATGCCGGCGGCAAGGCCGAAACACGCACCATGGAAGTCATCGCCCAGATCATCAAAGACAATCGCAAGCCGGTGCGCGACTGCTTCGACAAAGCGAAGAAAGATCTACCCGACTTGAAGGGCGACATGGTCATCCACTTCGTCGTGGACCCCGACGGCAAGGTCAAAAAGGCCGACCTCAACCAAGAGCGCTCGACCATCAAGTCCCCCGCCGTCGTCGATTGCTCGATCAAGGTCATCCAGGGCATCAAGTTTCCGCCGTCGTCGCGGGGCATGGACACGACCGTCAACTACCCCTTCAACTTCAACTGATCTTGAGCTCGATCGCGCCGCGCAGAAGCTTGTTCCCGGTCGCGGCGGGTGAAGATCCGTATCAAACGCTGCTGAGCGAGACGCGCGCGCTGCACCGCGAGCAGCGCGCCCAGCGCGAAGCCTGGCTCTCCGAGCTGCAGCTGGCCGGTCGCGACGAGACGCTGTTCGAGTTCGAGGTGTTGCTCAAGGCCGCCGCCTGCTTCTCCAATCCGCGCAACCACCCGGGCCCGCCGCGCCGCACCGCCATCGTGGCCGTTGATTTCCGCTCCGCCATGGGCGCCTTCCACGATGGCCTGACGCGGGCAGTTTCGCTGGCGCGCTTGCTGCTGGGCCAAGCCGACCGAGCGTTCGTCTTCCACCGTTATCTGGAAACGGTGCTGCCCGAAGACAACGCCCGCACCCGCCTGATCAGCCAAGGCTCACATCAAACCAGCCCCGAAGAGAGCCTCGTCACCCTGCGCCACGGCCTCACTGCCGGCGCCGAGGTCATCGAAGGCCTACTCCGCTCGCAGCGGGTGCCGTTCCGGTTGTTTCACGCCGCGCTGTCGCAGGTGTACCGAGAAATCGACCGCAGCGCGTTCTTCAACCCGCTTAACGCGCTCGAGTTCCGACCGGAGTTCGACCGCATCAAGTCGGCGCAGGTGCTGGACCTGATCCGCAGCGTGCCGGGGCCGGAGGCGCACCGGCTGGTCGCGCTCACATTTTTGTCGCTGTTTCGCATGCTGCGCTATCTCACGTTGGTCACGCGCATCTTGGCCGAGCCGGGCAAGCGTCGTGAGCAGGTCGGCAGCACGTACCTGGTGCTCAGCGTGCTCCGCTCGGACGCCCGCGCCCTCAGCGACTACCTGCGCCAGCGCTCCGGGCAGCTGTTGTCCGAAAGCTTCGAGCGCGACTTGATGAGCGTGCCGGCGTCGCAGCTGCGCGAGCGCTCGGCGACGTTGCGCGCCTCCGGCCACCGCTTGATCGGCATCAAAAGCGCCCTGGAAGGCATCGCCGGCAGCCTGCGGCTGGAGCTGCGGCGTGCCTTTCAGCACGACATTCCGCCGCCCGACGCCGAGCTCAACCTCAAAGAGTTCAAGCAGCGCGTCAACGCCAGCGTGGAAACGCTGCGACCCGCGCTGCAGAACGCCGTCCTGTTCTTGGGCAAGGCGCTCGGCGTCACGCTCGAAGAAGGCGGCGTGTTCGACGCCGAAGCGGCCCGCCGCGAAACCAGCGAGCGCCTGCGCCGCGACGTTTGGATGTTCGCGCAAATCGTGCGCGCCTTCTCCAGCAAAGCCGAGCACTCGCCCAACGAAGACCGCTGGGCCGCGCTCAACAACTTTCAGTACGTGCGCGAGTTCCTCTCGTACTTTCGCGCCATGGGCTACCCGCTCTTGCGCTCCAGCGACTACCCCCGCTTCGACGCCTTCATGGCCGCCCTCTCCGGCCTCGAAGACACCGATCTGGTCGATCCCACCCGTCTCGAAGCCGCTATCGACGAATGCATGGCCTTCCACGGCTTCCTCACCAAGCTCTTCGACGACATCTCCAAGCGCGACGAGCTCGCCGGCGTCCCCTTCGATCGCCGCGCCGCCGCCGGTAGCCTCAAGCTATATCTAGGCGACTAAAGCGGGTGGCTGCCGCAACGCAGCCCGCCTCGCAGAAACTTCCGTAGCGTCCCCGGGCCACGCCGTCCGTTCGCGAGTCAATCGGCGACCCCGTCGAGCGTCGTGAGTCCCCAGATTTTTTCACAGGAAGGGCAGAAGGACAGAAGGTCGAGCAGCTCGCGCCAAGCCCAAACAAGGCCGCGTCGCTGCGCGAGAATCCGTTCAGGCTTCGTGCGAGCACGCCGTGACCGCCACCAGCTCGCGTAACTGGGCTCACCGTGCGTCGCTGCGCTTAGCGCGCGTCGCCGCGCTTAGCGCCGTTCTCCGCCCAAGCCGTAGCCAACGCTCGTGGCCGCTATCGTCGCGCACGTCCGTTCCCAACGCGAATGGCCGTCTACGACGCGCGCGAGCGCGAAGCGCGAGCTGGATCGCCCTCACCCGACCTTGGCACCAGCAGATCACGATCACCCGCAGAAGACCCGAGTGAACCAACTCGGCGAGGCCGAGCGCACGCTAGACCTCAGGTCGACGTGGTCGCCGAGCGCACCAAGCGAAGTGCGGAGGCAAACCAAGACCCCGTGGCAACAGAACAAGCCCGAATTTGGTCCCGCCTATCAGTTCGCGAGCGACGCCGCGAGTGGTCGGGAAAATTGGACCGCAATGTCACGGACCTAATTCGGTCCCCGAGCACGCGGACTAGACGAATCTGGTCCGCGTGCTCGGTGCCGGGCTCAGGGGTGAACGTGAAGGTTCACGGGAGACACCGGCAACCCGAGTCTGAGCTGACTTAGGCCACCCGAGAGTGGCCGGTCGAGCTCAGAACCCGCGCATCAGGCCTTCTTGGCGGCCTTCTTGCGACGCTTGCCGGCTTTTTTGCCAGCTTTCTTGGCGGTGCGCTTCTTCGCGACTTTCGGCGCCTTCTTGGCAGCGGGTTTACGAGCGGACTTGGTACGGGTCTTCTTAGCAGCCATTTTCGTTTGCCTCCCAGGCATTCGGGAAGGTGGCTCGATTGCCAACAACCCGAGGGTATGTTGCACGACGTATATTGCCACCTAGTGTGATGTGTCAACGAAAAAAATTCATTTGCGATTTCTGTCCGCCCAGAGAAACCGCCGACTTGAGTATGCATCACTTGCGAACCGCGCACTTGTGCAGTGAACGAACGATCCTCCCAAGAAGCCCGGATCTTTGGCTCGTCAACCAAATAATTCGTAATCTATTCGGTGGGTTATCGGTGTTCCGTCATGGCTCCAAACAGGCCGCCCAGGTTGGGTTTCGCACTCCGCAAATTGGGCCACCCAGCCAGCCTCGGTTCGCGCTTCCAGAGCCCCAACGAAGCCATTAGGTTTCGTCTCGCTCACCGCCGCTCCCGCCTGTCCAGATGCGGCGCGAGCGCGATCGAGTCTGGCCCTTCTGTCGGAGCAAGAAGCAACTCATGCAACTTTCACGTCTAGCCCGTTTGAGCTCGCTACCGTTCGCCCTGCTGGCATCGTTGTCCCTGTCGTTGTCCGCGTGCGGCTACTCCCAAGAGGAATGGGATCAGAAGCTACGCGAGAACGAGAAGCTCGCCGCTGAGCTCAAGGCCCAACGCGAAGCCCAGAAGAAGGCGCAGGCCGACAACGCCGAAGCCGTCAAAGAGATCGAGGACCTCAAGAAGCAGCTGACCGAGCGCGGCATCAACCTCGAGAACGCGAACGCCAGCATCGCCGAGCAGCGCAAAGCCCTCGAGGAGTACGCGCGTCGCACCGAGCAGCTGGACCAGATCAGGAAGCGCTTCGAGCTCTTGCAGAGCAAATTGCAGAAGCTCACCCAGTTGGGCTTGAAGGTCGAGGTGCGCAACAACCGCATGCTCATTCAGCTGCCCGGCGACGTGCTGTTCGACTCCGGCAAAGAATCGTTGAAGGACGAGGGCAAGAAGATCCTGCTGCAGATCGCGGACATCGTTCGCAGCGACGCCGACCTGTCGAAGCGGCAGTTCCAAGTTGCGGGCTACACGGACTCCAAACCGCTGGCGGGCGGGCCTTTCAAGGATAATTGGGGCCTTTCGGCGATGCGCGCGCGCAGCGTGCTCGTGCTGTTGACGACTCCGCAAGACAAGGGCGGCGGCGGGCTGCCGACCTCGAACTGGAGCGCCGCCGGCTTCGGCGACACCGGCCCGGTCGCGTCGAACGACACCGAAGAAGGCCGCAACAAGAATCGTCGCGTCGAGCTGGTCGTGCAGCCCGACGTCGAAGAGATGCTGAACCTGAAGAGCCTGGCGAAGTAGGGCTGGTGACGAAGCCGGCCAAGGTCGCGGCGATCGACATCGGCACCAACTCGGTGCTGTTGGTGATCGCCGCGGCGGCTGCGACGGGTGCCCAGCCGCTGCTCGAGCGCGCCACCATCACGCGCATGGGTGAGGGCGTGGACCAGACGCGGCGACTCGCGCCCGCCGCCGTCGAGCGCAACCTCGAATGCCTGCGCGCCTACGCAGAAGATCTGCGTGCACATGGCTGGCCTCGGCTCGACGTCGTCGGCACCAGCGCGTTGCGCGACGCCGAGGGCGCCAGCGCATTCTTGGACGAAGCCGAGCGTATTCTCGGCGTGCGGCCGCGCGTGATCGCCGGCGACGAAGAAGCGCGCCTGACCTTTCGCGGCTCGCTGTCGGGCCTCGACCTCTCGGGCAAGCTGCTGGTCTTCGACATCGGCGGCGGCAGCACCGAGCTCGTCGTCGGCGAAGCGTCGGGCACGGCACCCCCCGAAAGTCGAGTCAGCCTCGACATCGGCAGCGTCCGGTTGTTCGAACGTCACGTTCGTTCGGACCCGCCCTCCTCGCAGGAGCTGGGCGCGGTCGAGGCCGACATCGCGCGGGCCCTTGCCGGCGCTGGCCCACTTGCGCGCGCTGGCGCCCACGAGCCTCTCACCCTGGTGGGTGTCGCCGGCACCGTGACCACGCTCAAGGCCCTGGAGCTGGGCATCGACAGCTACGACCCCGCACGAGTGCACGGTGCTGTACTGACGCTCAGCGCGGTGGAGGGTCTATGCGCGAAGCTGGCTTCGCTGACGCTGGCCGAGCGCCAGCAACTACCGGGACTGCAGCCAAAGCGCGCCGACGTAATCGTGGTGGGCGCCCTGATTGTTCGCGATCTCTTGCGGCGCGCGGGCGCGACGCAGGCCATCGTCTCCGATCGCGGCGTGCGTTTCGGCCTGCTCGAGGCCATGCTTTCTGCTTGAGCGTCCCAGCTTGCTCTCTCGGGCAAGCGCAACGAGCAAAGTTGCCCCGCAGAAGCCTCGGGGAAGCGAGCGGGAAACCCACCTAGGGTATGCTCGCTGTTCTTCGCTGGAAGAATTCCGCTTTCGCGGCGGACCGAGAAATCTCGCGACGCCGCGTGAACCATGGTCGAGCCGAGCCCCTAGGGATACGAATGTCATGATCCGCACAGGGTGGAACCCGGCCGGGCGAATTTCGCAGGAAACTTGCAATTTTTGGCGGTTTTCTTGACACATTCGCCGCCAGGAACTACAGTGCCGCGCCTGGCGAATCCTGACCAAAATCAGGGTGCCAGGTGGCGAAGCTCGTTTCCACCGAGTTTCGCGTCTCCCGAAGTTGGAATGAAGTTCATGCCCCGATCGTTCAGCTCGCGCCAAATACTTACGCCGAGAAAAGGGAACCCCGGGACGTAGTCATTCAGCTGGGAACAAATCATCGCTTCGAGTGCCTCTCTAGCGCCACGAAGCGGGCGAGGGTCTACGAAGACTCTCGCGTCACAAGGAGTCGTCATGCAGTCAAGCCAGGAAGTTGAGTTCAAGGTCGGCGATAAGGCGGTTTACCCGGCGCAAGGCGTCGCGGAAGTCGTCAGCATCGATGAGAAGGACATCGCCGGAACTCGGCAACGCTTCTACGTGTTGCGCATCTTGGATACGGATCGCCGCATCATGGTGCCGGTGTCGAACGCGAACGCGGTGGGCCTGCGTCAGGTCATCAGCGAGCAGGAAATTCGCGAGATTTTCGACATTCTCAAAGAACGCACCATCGGGTTCGACACGCAGACCTGGAACCGCCGCTATCGCGGTTTCATGGACAAGATCAAGACGGGCTCCATTTACGACGTGGCCGAGGTGCTGCGTGATCTGTACCGCTTGAAGGCGAACAAGCAGCTGTCGTTCGGCGAGCGTCGCATGCTCGACACCGCGCGCACGCTGATCGTCAAAGAGATCGCGATTGCCCGCAAGCAGACCGAAGAAGAAGTGAAGAACGAGATCGAAGCGATCTTCTTCTCCAACTGAGAACCATTTCTCGAGATTGAGGGCGCTGTGCTTCGGCACAGCGCCTTTTTCTTTTTGTCGACGTCGAGCCCGGCTGGCAGGGGTGATCGGTGACGATTACTTCAGCCCGTTGTACGCGAACACGAACGGCAACGCGAGCCAGGAGCCGTCGATGCGAGCGGTGATCCAAAACGCGGACGGCGTGCCGGCGGTGAAAGAGCGCTCGGCGATGAGCGAGAGCCCGGTCGCCATTTCGTAGTGGCCGTAGTCGTTGAACGTGCGCAGGCCGAAGAAGGCGCTGGCGAACACGCCCGGTTGGTCGAGGTTACGCAGGTGCGGTCCGGCCTCGAGCACCAGCGGGAACGACTCGAAGACGGGCAGAAGGACGCTCAGGCCCGCGTCGAGCCGGAAGTCGTCGAAACGAGCGCTGCCCAGCCGCAGCGAGGGGCCCAGACCCACGTGCATGCCGCGAGGACGCAAGAACAGCAGGTCGCCGTGGAGCGCGTTGCACCAGCCGGGCCGCTGCAAGCCGAGCGAGCTATCGCCACCGCAAACACCCGTTTCCAGGCCGGCATTCCATTGCGGCGTGCCGAAGGCCGGGGCGGCGACGGCGGAGACCAACGCCGCCGCGGCGAGCGGAAGCCCGCCCCCGCGAAGCCTCACTGACAGGCGTCGGGGGTGTAGTAGCAGTTGTTGGTCGGGCTCTGGCAGGCTGCGTACAGGCCGGAGCAGGTGGTGCAGGGGGTCGGAAAGTCGATGCCCAGGGTACAAGGGCCGTCGGTCGCGTCCGCGGCGGCGGCCTGCATGTCATCGGCGGCCTGCTTGCACTGGTAGTCGCTGCCGCTGGCCGCCAAATCTCGCGCCGAAGCCGGGAACGCGACCAAGCAGCCGTCGCACACGTCGATGGGAAAGAGGAGCTCCGCCGACTCGACGTCTTCACCACCCAGGGTGGTGCCGAAGACGCGAACCTTGGCCACCACCGTGCCTCGAGGGAGCGTCGGGGCCACGGAGGCGGGAATCAGCGTAGCGAACATGGCGGCCGGCGCGGCGTCGGTGCCGTCGGAAGCGTCCACGAAGCCGGTGCCGATGGACGAAAACGCCGGTACCAGCGAGGCGCCCTGCGGCGTTTCGAGCTTCACCTCGGCGCCTTTGAGCGAGACACGTGAGGTCTCGGTCCGGACGCGCTCGCGCGAGCCGCGCTCGGTGAGCTGATTGCCGACGATCAAGCCGGCCACGTAGTCCGAGGCGAACAGCCGGTCCATTGTGCCCTGGGCCAAAATGGCGCCGCTCAGGTCGGCCTTGACGGCGCAGGCGCCCGCCTTTCGGACCGCGACACCCACGATGTACATCATGCTGTCGTTGGTGGCGCAGCTGGGCAGCACACCGGCGACCAAGCAGGGTGTAGCGAACGCCAACAAGGATGTAAGGAACGAGCGACGCATGGCTACCTCGAGGCGCGCGGACTTTGCGCACCGACACCGGAAGCTTAAAGGCCTGCCGCGCAAAGCGCCAAAGAATGTGCGAACGCTTCGATAAGCGTGTTTGTGCGAAAGCGGCCCCGGTGTGGGTGACGACGCCCGCGCGCGCCCGGTTTGGCGGGGAACTTCGGTGATTTCGCGCTACTCGAGCAGCGGCTCGCGCTCGTCTGCTTGCGGTGCCGTCAGGCCGTGTCGGTCGATCATGCGGACGCAAGCGTTGAAGCGCAGCACCGCGTCGTCGTTGCCGCTGGGCGCCAAGGCTTCGGCCCGTTCGTACGCGGCCATGGCTTCGTGCAAATGGCCATAAGCCAAGGCGTTGGCGCCGGGGTGGCCGTCGCGCAGCTTTCGCTTGGCAAAGCGCTCGCTGATGATGCCCGAATAGTAGGCGCGATCGTACTCGCCCGGGAAGCGCGACAAAAGCGCTCGCGCTCGTTCCATGGCTTGACCCGCGCTGTGGCTGAACTGATCGGTCAACGACAGCAGCAAGCAACCGAGCGCCGACATGTGCTGAGGGTCCACGGCCAGGATGTCCAGGCAGATGCTCTCGGCCTCGAAGGGCTCGTTGAGCAGACGGTAGCGCTCGGCCTTTTCGAAGGCGCGGGCGATGGTGTCCTTGTGAATTGGCTTCAGCTTCGGCATCGCCGCGTCTCCTGGTTGGTCAGCCTTTGAACACGCGAAACAGCTTCTTGATCGGATCGTAAAAGCGATCGGCCACGCGTTCTTTGAGCGGGATGATGGCGTTGTCGGTGATGGTGATGCTCTCGGGGCAGACCTTGGTGCAACACTTGGTGATGTTGCAGTAGCCGATGCCTTGAGCCTTTTTCAGATCGTCGAGGCGGTCTTCGGTGTCGAGCGGGTGCATCTCGAGCGCGGCCGAATACACGAAGAAGCGCGGGCCGATGAACTCCTCGTGTTTGTCGTGCTCGCGCAAGACGTGGCAAACGTCCTGGCACAGGTAACACTCGATGCACTTTCTGAACTCTTGCACGCGGTCGATGTCCGCCTGCTGCATGCGCCAAGTGCCGTCGGGCGCGTCGGGCGCGCGCGGCTTGAACTTCTTGATCTTCTTTTTGACCTCGTAGTTCCAGGACACGTCCGTGACCAAGTCCTTGATCATCGGGAAGGCGTGCATGGGCTGGATGGTCACGACCTCGTTCAGATCCAGCTCGTCCAGGCGCGTCATGCACATGAGCCGGGGCATGCCGTTGATCTCCGCCGAGCACGAGCCGCACTTGCCGGCCTTGCAGTTCCAGCGCACGGCCAAGTCGTTCGCTTGCTCGGCTTGGATGCGGTGCACGGCGTCCAGCACCACCATGCCTTCGCCCGCCTCCGTCACGTAATCCTCGAATTTGCCGGCGGTGCGGTCACCCCGCCAAATGCGGAACGTCGCCTTGGGCATTACTTGTTCTCCTCGATGACTTCCTTCAGCTCGGGCGGCATTTCCTTGATCGGCTCGCGTCGGAACTGCATTTGGCCGTCGGGACCGCGTGAAACTACGGAGTTCCACTTGGCACACTCCGGATCCTTATCCGGAAAGTCTTCGCGGAAATGTCCGCCGCGGCTCTCTTTGCGTTCGATGGCGCAGCGCGCGACCGCCTCCGTCACCGTGAGCAGGTTTTCGAGATCGAGCGCGGTGTGCCAGCCGGGGTTGTACTCGCGGTTGCCGCCGACCTTGACGGTTTCCGCCCGCCGCTTGAGCTCAGCCACCTTCAGCAGCGCCTCTTGCATCTCGCCTTCGTTGCGCACGATGCCGACCAGCGCTTGCATCGACTCTTGCAGGTCTTCCTGGACTTGATAGGGCCCCTCTTTGCCGCTGCGCTCGAAGGGCGTCAGCGCCTTTTGCTCGATGTTGGCGACTTGGGCGGCGTCGACGCCGGCGCTCGGGTTCTCCTTCGAAAATTTGGCCGCGTACAGACCCGCGCGCCGACCAAAAACCAGCAAATCCGACAGCGAATTGCCGCCCAAACGGTTGGCGCCGTGCAGCCCCGCCGCCACCTCACCGGCGGCGAACAAGCCGGGCACGTTGGTCATTTGGCTGTCACCGTCGACGCGGATGCCGCCCATCACGTAGTGCGTGGTCGGCCCCACTTCCATCGGCTCGGCCGTGATGTCGACGTTCGCCAGCTGTTTGAACTGGTGATACATGCTGGGCAGCTTCTTTTTGATGTGCTCGGCTGCCTTCGGAAGCTTCTCTTTGATCCAGGCGATGTCGAGGAACACGCCGCCGTGGGGGCTGCCGCGACCGGCCTTCACCTCGCGCATGATGCAGCGGGCGACGTGGTCTCGCGTCAATAGCTCCGGCGGGCGACGGGCCGTCTTGTCGCCCTGCGTGTAGCGCCAGCCTTCTTCGGGATTGTCGGCGGTTTGGTTTTTGTAGTTGTCGGGAATGTCGTCGAACATGAAACGACGGCCTTCACTGTTACGCAGCACGCCGCCTTCGCCGCGCACGCCTTCGGTAACCAAGATGCCGCGCACGCTGGGCGGCCAGACCATGCCCGTCGGGTGAAATTGCACGAATTCCATGTCCAGCAGCTCGGCCCCGGCGCGGTAGGCCATGGCCTGCCCGTCGCCCGTGTACTCCCAGCTGTTGCTGGTGATCTTGAAACCACGACCGATGCCGCCCGTAGCCAAGACCACGGCCTTGGACTTGAAGGCCCGGAACCGCCCCCGCTCGCGGTCGTAACCGAAGGCGCCCACCACGCGCTCGCCGTCTTTGAGTAGCTCGAGCGTCGTCACCTCCATGTACACGCTGATGCCTTGGTGGATGGCGTGATCCTGCAGGGTGCGAATCATCTCCAAGCCGGTGCGGTCACCCACGTGGGCCAGGCGCGGGTAACGGTGCCCGCCGAAGTTGCGCTGTAGGATCTTGCCGTCGGGGGTGCGGTCGAACACGGCGCCCCACTTTTCCAGCTCACGCACGCGGTCGGGCGCCTCTTTGGCGTGCAGCTCGGCCATGCGCCAATTGTTGACGTATTGGCCGCCGCGCATGGTGTCGGCAAAGTGCACTCGCCAATTGTCGCGGTCGTCCACGTTGCCCATGGCTGCCGCCATGCCGCCTTCCGCCATCACGGTGTGGGCCTTGCCCAGGAGCGATTTGCAGATCAACCCGACCGACGCGCCCTCGGCCGCGGCGGCAATGGCGGCGCTCAAGCCGGCGCCGCCCGCACCGATGACGATCACGTCGTGTTCGTGAGTTTCGTAGTCCATGGCTTCAGAAAATCCTGAGATCGGTGATGACGCCCATCGAGCAAAGCCGTACGTAGAGATCCGCGCTCATCACGCCGAATAGGCTGATCCAAGCGAAGTTCATGTGCCGCTTGTTGAGCGAGCTGACGCAGCCGTAACACGCCATGCTGATTGGCTTGTGCGCCAAGGTGTCGCTCTTACCGCCGATCAGATGGCGGAACGAGTGACAGCTGAACGTGTACAACCCCAGAAACACGACGCACGCGCTGATCACCAGCGAGCCGAGGCCGAGCCCGAAGCTTTCGACTCCCGCCGCGTCCACGAAGTGCACGCTTTTCCAAGCGTCGTACGAGAGGCAGACCAGGAATGCCAGCGCCAGGTACAAGAAGTACCGGTGCGCGTTTTGCAAGATCAGCGGGAGCGAGTTTTCGCCCAGATAGCTCTTGCGCGGCTCGCCCACCGCGCAGCCCGGCGGATCGGCCCAGAACGCTTTGTAGTAGGCGCCTCGGTAGTAATAGCAAGTCATCCGGAAGCCCGCCGGCGCCCACAAGATGAGGAGGGCCGGCGAGAACGGCAAGAACGCGGGGAACCAACTGGGCTTGGGCCCGAACCAAGCGTGCGGTGAATCGCCGAACAGCTCGGGCGAGTAAAAGGGAGAGATGTAGTTCCCGTACGTGTAGTGCGCGTTTTGCAGCGCCGCCCAGGTGGCGTACACGATGAAGGTGGTGAGGACGATGAAGGTCCCCAGCGGCGCGAGCCACCAGTTGTCCTTTCGCATCGTCAGAGAAACTCGCTGAGGTCGCAGAGTGACGAGAGGCGTCCCGGATGCCATCGCGGAGGCGACGATAGCGGACTCCCTCAAATATGGATTGCGAAAATCGATATTTGGATTGGTTGAACCAATAACGGACTAATCCAAGATACCGCTGCTGACGCTGGATCCGGCTGCTGACGCTGGCTGGGCTAGGCCTTGCGAATCACGGCTTCGTAGTAACCGGGACGATTGTCCAGTGAGACGAGCTCATTGCCGGTTTTGCGGCACCAGGCCTTCACGTCCTCCGGAAACGCGCGATCGTCGGCGCGCACGGTCATCTGAGAGCCACGGCCCGCGTCGCGAAGCGCTTTGGCCAGCAACACGATCGGCATGGGACAAGATTTACCGCGAGCGTCCAGAGAAGTTTCCATCAGCACACCATTCCATTCGTCACAGGAACATCGTGATTTTGCCGGGCGCAGCGGTCTCGAGAAACTTCGCCACACCGCAGAAGCTCCGCCCTGGGTAGTCGATCAGCTCGTCGGGCTTCATGCCCAAGAGCTCCATGCTCATGCTGCACACGTTCAGCTGTACGCCGAGCTCTTTGGACAGCTCGATCATCTCTTCCACGGAAGCGACGCCGTTCTTCTTCATGACGTAGCGGATCATCGCCGGGCCGCCGCCACCCATGTTCATCTGCGAGAGCGGTAGCTTCTTCACGCCCCTCGGCAGCATCCAACCGAACATGCGCTCGAGCAGGGTCTTCTCCACGCGCACCCGCTCGCGACGTAGCGCGGCGGTGCCCCAGAAGGTGAAGAACATGCTCACCTCCATGCCCATGGCCGCCGCCCCAGTCGCCAACACGAACGCGGCTATCAGCCGGTCCAGGCTGCCGCTGAACACGATCAGCGACAGCTTCTCTCGCTGACCGGTGCCGAGTACCAGCTCGGTGGTTTGCTCGAGTCGCGTGCTCTGCTCGAGTGAGCTCTGGGCCAGCCGCCGCACCTCGGCTTCCAGCGCGGCGAGCCGGTTTTCCAGGCCAGACGAAGCCAGTTGCGCGGCGGCGCTCATGTGGGTGTCTCCAATACCTCGGCCAACGCCAGCATCAGCGTGGGCAGCCGCTCTTCGGGCACGAACAGGCGCAAACCGACCATGATGTCGGACGCCAGCTCCGCCAGTTGCGCTTCGTTCAACGAAGTTGCATCGAGCTTTCGCGATTCGAGGGCACGCGTCAGGACGGAGTCGACCAAGATGGGGCTTAGGTAGGTGAGCAGCACCTCGCGCACGAGGCCATAGTGCAGGGTGTGCTCGCTGCTGCGGCTGGCCGCGCGCAGACGCGAGTGGCTCGAAAATCCGATGCCCGGCTCGAGTCGCGGGGCGTTGCGCTTGAACCGCTCCATGCTCTTAGCGCCGCTCCATCGCTCCTGTACGGCTGATGTCGCGGAGCGTTTAAGGATCGCGCGTCGTCGCGACAGGTCCGTCCGCGGCTCACTCACATGCGACCACAAAAGTCGTCGGAACCCGGATTCCGTTGGTTACAGTGACGGAACAAATGTTCTATTTAGCTGACTGAAGGTCTTGGCGCGTTGGCCGTCCATCACCCACACTGACAACACGGGAAATATGCGCCTTTTCCAATTTATCTCACGAGACCCGAGCCGCTCGGCGGCACTATTCGCTCTGACGCTCGCCGCCCCGCTGGCGTGCGGTGGCGGCGACCCCCAGGTGGACCAACCCAACTCCACCGTGACCGAAGCCGGCAGCACCGTCGTCGGCAACGGCGGCACCGACACGTCGACCGGCGGAGCCGGCGCTACCGCTGGTGGTCCCGTGATCACGGTGCCGGAGGGCGGCGCGTGCGCGGATGGTTGCGCGGAAGAAAAAGTGGTGTGCGGGGACGGCCTGCTGCAAGCCATCGGTGAAGAGTGCGACGACAAGAACACGACCGACGGCGACGGCTGCAGCGCCGACTGCACCGTGGAAGAGGGCTACGTCTGCCCGGTGCCGGGCGCGATGTGTCGCGCCGCGGCGTGCGGTGACGGCGTGCTGGCTGGCCTCGAGCTGTGCGACGACGGCAACGTGTTGAGCGACGACGGCTGCACCGACACGTGCACGTTCGAAGCCAACTACGCCTGCGCCACGCCCGGGGAGCCTTGCACCAAGACCACCTGCGGGGATGGCAAGGTCGAAGGCAGCGAAAGCTGCGACGACGGCAACCACTACTTGGGCGACGGCTGCGGCATCAACTGCGAAAAAGAGCCGACATGCGCGCCGCCTGCGCCTTGCACCAGCGAGTGCGGCGACGGCATCAAGCTCGGCGACGAAGAGTGCGACGATGGCAACGCGCGCGACGGCGACGGCTGCTCGGCGGCGTGCGAAGTCGAGCCGGGTTGGACCTGCGCCGAGAAAGCCGGCGGCGACTTGGTCATTCCCATCGTGTACCGAGATTTCAAAGCGTACAAGGACGGCGGCCACGTCGCCTTCCAATGGTCGTCGAACGATCCGATCGACCGCACGCCCAAAGAAGACATTTGGGTGCGCACGACGCTGGGCACTGCCGCCGATACCACGCCCGAGGGCGTGTCACTGCTCGGGCGCCCGGTGTTCAAGTGGTACGCCAGCTGTGACGGCGTCGGCTGCAAGGACATCGTGCCGGTAGCGCCGGTGGTGCAGCCCGCGGATACCGCCGGCGCGGCGGAGTGCAATTCGGTCAAAGGTGCCGGCACTGGCACGCGGCTCATCAATACCGACGGGCGAAATCAGTATTTTTGCGGCTACGGCGACCGCGACTTCAACAGCTTCAGCCAGTGGTACCTCGACGTCCCCGACGTGAACCAGACCATCCTGTCCACGCTCACGCTGAAGAAGGGCGCGAACGGCGTGTACAGCTACGACAACACCGAGTTCTTCCCGATCGACGGGCAGGGCTTCGGCAACTACGCGGCCACCAACCACAACTTTCACTTCACGAGTGAAGTTCGTTATTGGTTCCAGTACCAAGCGGCCAAGAACGCCACGCTGACGTTCAACGGCGACGACGACGTCTGGGTGTTCGCCAACGGCAAGCTCGTGGTCGACATCAGCGGCACCCACGCGCGCATGGAAGACAGCGTGGTTCTCAACGACACGACCAAGGACATGGATGGGAAATTGCTCGGTCTGGTCGAGGGCAAAATCTACGAAATCGTCGTATTTCAGGCCGAGCGCAACACCAACAACTCGACCTATGGGCTGTCGCTCGACGACTTCGAGCTCGCGAAGTCGACGTGTCGGAGCAAGTGCGGTGACGGCGTCGTCACGGTCGACGAAGCCTGCGACGACGGCGTGAACGACGGCAGCTACGGCACCTGCAACGCCGACTGCTCACGCGCCAGCTTCTGCGGTGACGGTCACAAAGACGCCCCGCAAGAAAGCTGCGACGACGGCAACTACAAGAACCTGGACGGCTGCAGCGCCGCCTGCCAAATCGAAAAAATTAGATAGTTTCCGGGACGGACTTACGCCGCCGTCAACCCGCGGGTGAGCTCGCGGAGCTCGGCGAGGTCGAGCGGGATGGTGACGACGTCGCCAATGCCGCGGGCGAAGACGAACGACACTTTGCTGCCGGCGCGCTTCTTGTCATGGCCGATCAGCTCGGCGGCTTCGGCGAGCGGCTCTTTTTCGATCGCGGTCAGTAGCTGCAAAGAGCCGAGCAGCCGGCGGGTGCGCTCGGCGAGCTCGCGCGGGGTGTGACCGAGCTTTTGGCCGATTCGCAGGGCCGCGACCAGCCCCAGGCCGACGGCTTCGCCATGCGTGAGCCGCTCGAAGCCGGCTTGGGCTTCGACGGCGTGACCAACGGTGTGGCCCAGGTTCAAAACGGCGCGCAGCCCCGCCTCGCGCGGATCGGCGCTGACGATGCGAGCCTTCACGCGGATGCAGCGGCGCACGATGTCGGTCAGCAACGCGCTGTCGCGTGCCGCGATGCCGTCGGCTTCGCGCTCCAACAGCTCGAACAATTCGGGATCGCCGATCAGCGCGGTTTTGACGACTTCCGACAGCGCGCTGCGGTAGCCGCGAACGGGCTCCGTCTTCAAGTAGTCGACGTCGCACAGCACGGCCGACGGTTGCCAGAAGGCGCCCACCGCGTTCTTGGCCGCGCCCAAGTCCACGCCGGTCTTGCCGCCCACCGAAGCGTCGACCATGGCCAGCAAGGTCGTGGGCAAGCCGACCCAGCTCACGCCGCGCAAGTAGCTGGCGGCTACGAACCCGGTCATGTCGGTCGTCACGCCACCGCCGAGGCCGACCAAACGGCCCTTGCGGTCCACGCCCGCCGCGAGCGCTGCTTCCAGCGCCAGCTGGATCGAGCTCAGGTTCTTGTGCTGCTCACCGGGCGTGAAGTCGAAGCGAGCGACCCGCTTTTTTGCGCCTAAAAATAGCGCTTCTAGCGGTGCCGCGTGCAGGGGAGCCACGTTTTGATCGCTGATCAAGAGGATGGAGGTGCTGGGCTCGCAGGCGGCGAGTAGCTGTGCCGGGGCGACGCCGCTGCCCACGTCCACCGAGTACGAGCTCTCGCCCGACGCTACGCCGAGGGGATCGCGTCGCCACAGCGCCAACACCTTGAGCGCCACGTCTTGCGTCGAGGCACCGCGCGTTTCGATGCGCGCGTGGGCTTCGGCGTAGGCGTTGGCCCGCAGCTCCAACAGCTCGTCGGCGCGGCGCCGGGTGTCGCCGGCCAGGTTGGGGCGCGAGGTATCGTCGCCCACCCGCTCGACGACTTCGTCCGCCGTGACTTGCAGTGAAGCCACCACGGCCTGGTCCACGGCGCGCAAGCGAAGGTCGCGGCGCACCAGGCAGCCGCCGCCGACCGCGATCACCGGGGCGGCCTCGGTCACGTTGTCGAGCAAGCCCTGCAGCTCTTCGCGCTCGGCGTCGCGGAACTTGGCCTCCCCGTGCTCGCTGAAGATGCGCGAGATGGGTGCCGAAAAGCGTGCCTCGATTCGAGAATCCAAGTCGACGAACGGCCGGCCCGCGAGCTCGGAGACGCGCTTGCCGACGCTGGATTTGCCGCTGGCCATGAATCCGCTGACGATCAGGGGCCGCTTCATTTTCGGCGGTCTACCACAGAAGGCGCGCACAAACCGGCCCGACCCGCTTCATTTGAGCGCGGGCGCGGGGCTGGCAGCCACGAGCGAGCCCGAGCAGGCCGACTGGATGTGGCGGTCTTTGGCCGGGCTCGCTACGCTGAGGGCTTCTATGGCGCTTCGGTTCGGCAAGTACGAGGGCATCGGTAACGACTTTTTGGTCGTGGAGGTCGACAGCGAAGCCGCGCTCGGTCCCGAGCAGGCCAAGAGGCTTTGTGATCGGCACTACGGGGTCGGCGGTGACGGCGTGTTGTTGTCGGCGCCGCCCGTCACCCCCGGCGCGCACGGACGCATGATCGTTCTGAATTCGGACGGCTCGCGACCGGAGGGCTGCGGCAACGGGCTGCGCTGCGTGGCGCTGTCTTTGGCGCGCCGCGGCGGTCAGGCGCGAACCGAGCTGCTCATCGACACCGACGCGGGGCCGCGCACGGCGCTGGTCGAGGCTCGCGGAGACGGCGCCGACGTGACCGTCAGCATGGGCTCGGCGAAGCGCGAAGGTGAAGTGACGGCCGTGCATCGTGGCGAACAGCTGACTTTTCAGCGCGTATCGATGGGCAATCCTCACGCCATCGTGTTCGACGTCGCCTGCACCGAACAGGAGCTGGACGAGCTGGGACCGCGAATTTCCCAGTCCTTGCCGGGCGGTTCGAACATCGAGTTCGTGCGGGCCACGGGACCGTCGGCGTTCGACGTGTTGGTGTGGGAGCGCGGCGTCGGGCGCACGTTGGCGTGCGGCACGGGGGCGGCGGCGGTAGCGGCCCTAGCCGCGATGGTCGGGCGCGCGCCGTTCGACGCCCCGATCACGCTGCGGTTGCCGGGCGGTCCCTTGGAATTGACGGTTCGCCGCGAAGATTTGGCGGTCACGCTGCGCGGGCCCGCCCGCTACGTCTTCTCGGGCGAGGTCCCCGAACCGTGATTTTCCAGCGCTCGGCGCCGGAGCTCAATGTCGTCGCCATCGTTCCCGATGCGGCGACCATCGAGCTCATGAGCGCCACGCTGCAAAGCAGTGGCGACCGCTTGAGCGTCGCGACCGATTTGGCCGAGGGCTTGTCGCGGGTATCGGCGCAGGTGCCGGACGTGGCGTTCGTCGACGTGACCCTGGGCGACAGCGCCGGGCTCGCGGTTTTGCACCACGTGCGCGCGCTGGCGCCGAACGTCGCCGTGTTCGCGCTCACCCGCGCCGACCGGCTCGATCTCGGCGTACAAGCGGTGGCGCTGGGCGGCGCGGGTGTGCTGGTAAAGCCTATTTCGGGCGACGAGCTGCTCAACGCCTTGTCGGACGTGCGCACTCGTATCGGGGAACGGCTGGAGCGCGCGGACTTGCTGCGAGCGGCGCGCAGCGCAGCGCGTGGTGCTTCGCTGTCGGGCGACATCGCCGAGATCGCCAACGCCAAGACCCGACGCGAAGCCGCGCAACGGGTGGCGCAGGTGATCGCGGGCGCGGCGGGCGCAACCGACGTCATCGTCTACTTGCCGGCGGCCGAGGGCTCGCGCCAATTGCTGCGCGCCGCGGTGCTGGGAGACATCACCAACGCCCCCACTTTTTGCGAAGAAATGGAGGCGCTGGCGTTCGCCGGGGAGCGCGGCATGACCGTCGTCCGCCTGGCCCTGCTGCGCGAGTTTTCGGGCCTGGTGTTGCTGGCAGGCGGTGACGTGAGCGAGCCAGGCGCGCCGCAGCAGCCGCTGGTGGAGCTGGTGGCGACGCAAGCGGCCACGGTGCTGTCGCTGATCGGCGCACGCGAGCAGTCGCATCGCGGCGCGATGAAGGATCCGGCCTCGAGCGCGTACACGTTTGCGTACTTCGTCGACGTGGCGGGGCGCGAGATCGCCATGGCGCGCCGGCACGGCCGTCGCTTTTCGCTCGCCACGGTTGGGCTCGAGCTCTCGCCCGATTCGGGCGTCGGTGACGAGACGGAGCCGACCGTGTTCGGCGCCGAACGCGTGCTGGGCGCGGTGCGCGACACGGACGTCTTGGCCCGCGTGGACGCCAACGAATTTTACCTCCTGCTGCCCGAGACGGGCGGTCCGGGCGCGCACGCCTGCCGACGCCGAATTTTGGGGCAGCTGGGCGCCGTCAACGGCGCCTCGCAGTTCAGCACCGCCGTCGGTGTCGCCACATTTCCGCACGACGGCTCGGATCTTTCGCAGCTTTTGCGGGTTGCCAAGTTCCGCGCCGACGCCAGCCGCAGCTCCGTCGTTCATACGCTGGGGCTCGGCTCGTTGCCGCTGGGGCAGCTGATCGACGCGCTGCTCGGCGTCGTGCCCGATCCCCAAGCGCAGAAATTGGCGCCGCTGGAGACGCCGCACTACATCGAGCTGCCGGTAACGGACTTGATGGGCCTGGTCAGCTCGGCTGTGGGCGAAGCGACGCGCGGCGGTTTGACGCGCGTGCTGGCGACGCAGCGCGCCGGGTTGAGCGTCGGCAGCGCCGTGCGCGCCGACATGTCGCGCGTCGGCGAGCTGCTCAAAGCAGAAACCGTGGACGTGTCCCGCGTGGCCGGTTGTGAGCGGGTCGACGTCCTCATCGTGATCGCCGAGCACGCTACGTACACGCTGGCGGGGCGGACCGAGGGCAGCTTGGTTCGGGCCGTGCATTCGACCGATCCGCTGTTGTCGGATTTGCTGGTCGCGCGGCTGTCCGAGATCGCGGGGAGGCCCTTCGAATGAGGTCGATTCTGCTGATCGAGCCGGACGTGGACGTGCTCGGCACGTTGGCGTCGCGCCTGCGCTCGCGCGGCCTTTCGGTGGTGATCGCCGACAGCATCGCTGGCGCGTTGGAGCGCGCGGCGGCCGACGACCTACTGGCGGTTCTGGTGTCGAGCAGCCTGCTCTCCGACGCCGACGGCTTCGAGCGGCTCAAAAATGCCAGCGCGCTCAGCGACGCCTTGTTCTTCATCCTCGTCGACAAGCCGGTCGGAGCTTCGCTCGCGCCCGACGAGCTGCCGCACCACGACATCGAGCTCATCGCGCGCCGGCTCTACGCCATCCCGAGCCGGGTCACGGTCGGTCCGGAAGAGGGCGGCGATTTCCGCGGTGACCTGCAGCAGGTCAGCAGCGTGGATCTGCTGCAGTTGTTGGCGATGAATCGGCGCAGCGGCACCCTCTCCATCAACACGCCCGCCGGCGCCGGTGAGGTGCGCATCAAGAACGGCGAGATCGTGGACGCGGTGTTCCGGCGTCTGGAGCGCGAAAAGGCGCTGTACCGACTGCTCGGCGAGACCGACGGCACGTTCTCGTTCGTGGGCGGAATTCCGCAATTTCTCGAACGAATTCGCACCTCTACCAGCACGCTGCTGATGGAGGGCATGCGCCAGCTCGACGAAACCGCGCGCCTGCGCCAAAGCCTGGCCCTCGACGGCACCGCGCTCTTGGCCATCGCGCCGCCTGGCGCCGATACGTCGGAAGCCGCCGGGCGGGTGCTCGAAACGCTCACCACGCCGCGCACGCTGCCCGAGCTGCTCGACGAGGTGATGTTGCCCGATCTGGCGGTGCTCGAGGCGCTGGCCAGCTTGCTCGAGCAAGGGCTGGTGCGGCGCATCGCGTCCAGCGCGGTGCGCGTCGAGCTGGCCGATCCGGAGCGCATGGCGGTGCTGGCGGCTCTGGCCAAGCGCGCGGCGCGCAGTGGATACCGGGGCTCGGCGCGCGTCGTGATAGCGGCCACGCTGCAGCGCTTGGTCACGCTCATGCATGCCATCGCCCGCATCGCGGACACGGCCGTACCCACCGAAATGGTGCCGGCGGCGCCGGTCCCGTACGCGCTCGCCACGTTGCGCCTCGGCGAAGCCGACCTGGAGGTGGTGGGGTTGCCGCTGGTCGAAGCTTACGCGCCGCTTTGGGGCTTGGTTTTGCCTGGTGCCGCCGCGCTGGCCCGCATCGAGCTCACCGCCTCCGAAGCGCTGGAAACCGCTTGCTCGGTGGCCGCCGTGCCCATGCTCGAAGCCGGCGCGCTGTTGCAGGACGGCGACGAAGCCGATCCCGAGCAGGTCGCGACACTGCTGCGCATGTTGCTGGAGAAAGCGCTCGGCGGTTAGGCTGCAGCGATGACGCACCGGATCGCCGTGATCGCCGGCGACGGCATCGGCCCCGAGGTGATCGAGCAGGCGCTGCGCGTGCTCGAGGTGCTGCGTCGCGAGCGCGGTGTCGACGTCGAGCTGTGGGAGCTGCCGCTGGGCGCGGAGCTGTTCCTGAAAGACGGCACGACCTTTCCGCTCGAGCTGCGCGACGAAGTGAAGCGGACCTGCAGCGCCGTACTGCTCGGCGCCGTCGGCGACCCGCGCGTGCCGAGCGGCGAGCACGCTCACGACATTTTGCTCGGCATGCGCTCGTCTTGGGAGCTCTACGCCAACGTACGGCCCGTCCGCGCCCTGACGGACGCGCTGGTGCCGTTGCGTGGCAAGACCAAAGCCGACGTCGATTTGGTGATTTTTCGCGAGAACACCGAAGGGCAATACGTGGGCGCCGGGCTCGAGCGCGGCCGCGACGCTCCCGACGAGATTGCCATGAGCCGCGAGGTGCACACGCGGCGTGGCGTCGAGCGACTGCTGCGCGCCGCGTTCGACTACGCGCGCTTGCATCGCCGCCCACTGTTGATGACCGACAAATCGAACGCCATTCCCGCGCAAGGCATTTGGCGGCGCGTGCTGGCCGAGCTTCAGCGCGAATACCCCGACGTGGCTACCGAGCAACTTTACGTCGATGCCCTGGCCGCGCGTTTGATCCAAGCCCCCGAGCGCCACGGCGTGATCGCGGCCAACAACCTGTTCGGCGACATCCTGGCGGACCTGTGCGCCGCGTTGGCCGGCGGCTTGGGCCTGGCCCCGAGCGCGAACCTGCACCCGGCGGTGCCGGGTCACATCGGCCTGTTCGAGCCCGTGCACGGCTCGGCCCCCGACATCGCCGGTCGGGGAGTCGCCAATCCGCTCGGCGCCATCCGTTCCCTGGGCATGCTGCTCGAGCATCTCGGCTACGCGTCCGAGGGCGAACGCATCGAACGAACAGCGGCCGAGGTGCTTCGGCTCGGCCGCTGCACCCGCGATGTGGGCGGCAGTTTGGGCTGCGAGGCGGCCGGTCGGGCTTTCCTCGAAGTTTTGGCGCACCACTGAGCTACGAACCCTCGAAAATTCGGCCGCTCGCGTGGCCTGTGGTACGGCCGAGGCCATGATCGGGGCGCCTCCCGCACAGGACGAGCAAGCCCGGCTCTCGGGCGCCCGTGGCGACTTCGTGGCCAGCTTGCCGCGTCGCCTCGAGGTTTTGAGGGCCGCATTGCGCGCCGTCGAAGACCAGCCGCGCGACCCCGGTCGCATCAACGGCCTCTTGCGGCGCCTGCACGCGCTGGGCTCGGCCGCGCGCGTGCTGGGCTTTGCTAGCGTCGCCGAGGCACTGGGCGAAGCCGAAAAGACCCTCCGCCGTGTGGCTCGCAGCGGCCCCGCCCTGACCGATCTCGCTGACATCGGGCGCGCGCTCGACCTACTGCCGTCCCTCGTTCTGGGCGCCAAAGTCTCGATTCGGGCGGTCGTCCAGCCGGAGTCGTTGGCCGCCCCCAGCCCCGATTTTCCGCTCAGCGTCCTGGTGTTCGGTCCCCAGCCAATCGCCGACCTGCTGCTCCAGCAGGCTCACGTGCGCGTGGAGTGCGAGCGCACCGAAGACCCGGCGAAGGCGCGCGAGCTGTCCCGGGTCTTCGGGCCGGACGTGGCCGTGATCGACGCCGAGCGCAAAGGGGCGCGCGAGCTGGTCGAGCTATTCGTCCGTGATCCGCTGGTCGAGCCGATTCCGGTCGTGGTGATCGGCGACTTGAGCAACCCGGAGCTGGCGAACACGTTCCTGGGCCTGGGTGCGACGCGGGTCTTGCCCAAGCCGGTGAGCCCCGATCTGCTGCGTCGCACGCTGCTCGAGGTGCGGGATCACGGCTCGCCGTCGGTTCACGCCCGCGAGCCGCTGGGCGAGCTGACCGTGACGCAGCTGGTCGACCGCATTGCGGTCGAGATCCGCCGCGGGTTGGTCGAGTCGGTCGAGCCGTCGGCGCGGAGCTCGAGCGTGGTTTTCGGCGAAGGCACGGACATCATGAGCGCCGTCTGGGGCACCGTTGCCCGGCTGCGTGAGCTGGTGACGCTGCGGTCGGACGGCAACGTTCGTTTCGAGCAAACGGGGCCGGAAGGCGCGGTGCCGCTGGCTCCGTGGAACGACGAGCGCCGCGTCGGCGAGCGCGGCGCGCGTGAAGGTCGCGCGGGCGAAGGAGTTGCGCTGCAGGGCCGTCGCGTCGTCGTCGCCGACGACGATCCCGCCGTCGTATGGTTCCTGAGCGGCATCTTGAAGACGGTCGGGGCCGAGGTTTTCGAGGCTCACGACGGCGAGCGCGCCTTCGAGCTCACGGCGTCGCTGTGGCCCGATCTGGTCGTCAGTGACGTCTTGATGCCGAAGCTCGACGGCTTCTCGCTCTGCCACGAGATCAAGCGCGACGTCGCGGTGCGCGACGTGCCGGTGATCCTGCTGTCGTGGAAAGAAGATCTGCTGCAGCGCGTGCGGGAGCTTGGCGGCGACGCCGACGGCTACCTGCGCAAAGAAGCTGCCGCCTCCACGGTCGTAGAGCGGCTGCGCGAGGTGTTGCGGCCCCGTGCGCGCGTCGAGGCGCGCGTTGCCAGCGGCGGCGAAGTGCGCGGGCGGCTGGATGGCTTGACGCCGCGTCTAGTGCTCGAGCTGGCCTGTCGGGCTCGGCGCGATGTGCGCGTAAGTATCCGAGACTCCTCGTATTTATACGAGATTCAGGTCCGCGCCGGCGCGCCCCGGACGGCTATTCGCAGCGCCAATGATGGCAGCTTCGAGCGGGGCGAAGGGGTGCTGTCGATGTTGCTCGGCGTCAGCGCCGGCCGGTTCGTGATCGAGCCGGACACGTCACCGTGCCGCGCCGAGTTGTCGGGCAGCTTGCACGAGCAGCTGGCGGGTCCGGTGGCGCGTGCTCGCGCTGCTCAGCGCGCTTTGTCGGCGGGCGCGCTGGCGAGCGTGACGCGGGTGGCGTTCGATGCCGCGCGTGTGGGTGGCTACCTGGAGTGCACCCCCGAGCCGGCTCAGAGCTTGTTGCGTGAGCTCATCACCGGTGCTTCGCCGCGCGATTTGCTGACGAGCGGTCGGGCGCCGGCCCGCTTGTTGGAAGCGGTGCTGTCGGACTTCGCCCGCCGCGGCGGCATCTTGATGGTGGAGACGGCGGGCGGCATCGAAGACATATCGCAGACGCGCGTGCCGCCTTCGGCCGCCCCCAATTTGGGCGCGATTCCTCAGCCGGAGCCGATTGTGGCTGAGGTGGCGGAGCCTGCCGCGGCGGCGGCTGCGGTGGCGGTTCCGGAGCCGGAGCCGGCGCCGGTTTCGCAGCGCAAGCCGCCCGCCATCTATTCGCAGCCGCCCGATTCCGAGCTGGCTTCGGCCGATGAAGGCTGGTTCTCGTTCCAAATCGAAGCCAGCGCACCACCGCCCGATGCCGCCTCCCTTTCGCCCGCCGCGCCCGACCCGGCGCCCGCACCCGCTCCCGTTTTGCCGCGCTCCGAAGACCCGCTGCGCAAGACGCTGAGCTCTTCCAATGCGCCGCCGCCGCTCGAAGACGACGCCATGCCCGGCGCGTCGGTGCCGGTCGAGCGCGGACATCGCCCCGAGTTTCGCACCGATACGCTGGGCAGCGCCGGCAATGAGGCCGCGGCGGCGATGGCTGCCGTCGCGAAGAGCGAAGAAGCTGCGCAAGCTCCGGCCGCTGTCGAGCCGGCCCCCGCCGTGACGTTGGAGCCCTCGGCGTCGCCGCCTCGGCCGGTCGTCAAACCGCCTCGTCCCGACTCGCCGATCGCGCCGCGCGTGAGTGACGACGACGCGCTCGCGCAGGCGTTGCAGGTCGACACTCCGCTGCCGCTGGGCGGCACGCTACCGCTCGTCGGCGCCCCCAAGGCCGTTGAAATCGGCTCCGTGCCGGCTCCGGCGCAGCCGGTGCTCGGCCAGACCCTGCCGCTCGAAGGCGCCAAGAAGCCGGCGCCAGCGCCTGCCGAGGGCCATGCCGACGGACCAAAGCGCTCCGAGGTCGTGACGCGGCCTCCGGCGGCGGGTCCTCGTCCCTCGAGCTCCAAGGCGCCCGTCAAGAAGGCCCCCGCCAAAGCCGCGCCCGCGCCCGCGGCCTCCAACGAAGGCTCGGGCTGGGTGCGGACGGCGCTGTTCTCGCTCCTGGCCGCGGGCGCTTCGTATTACGCCATCACGATGCTCTCCACGCGCCTTGCGCCGAGCAAGCCGGCGCCAACGGCGGACGCGACCACGCCCGCGCCCGTTGCGCCCGCGCCCGTTGCGCCCGCGCCCGTCGTTCAAGGCGCGCCGAAACCGCAGCTGACCACCAGCGACTCGCCGCTTCCGCCCGGCACCGACGTTCCCGTCGGCAACGGCTTGCTCGAGATCCAAGTTCCCGACGGCACCGCCATTCGGGTCGACGGCGAATATCTCGGCATGGGTCCCGCGCGTCGGGTGCCGTTGGCGCCCGGTGGTCATCAGTTGACGTTGGGCGACGGCGCGCCCGAAAGCGTGCTGGTGAAGGCCGGTCAGCGCACGCTTGCCGTCCTTGCCAAGCCTTCCGTGGCGGCTCCTGCCGGATCGCCGTGAGGTTGCTACTTACTGCGCTCGCGACCTGCCTGGTGGTCGTCAGCGGCTGCCACAAGGAAGAGCCGCCGCCTTCGCGTTCGGGGGGGCAGCAGGCCTCGCCGGCGCCCGCGGCTCCGGCGGCAACCTCGCCGACGACGGGACGAGCACCCGCCGCCGAGCGCATCGACTTGTTGAAGGAGCTGTCACGTTGCGAAATCGAGCACCATGGCCGCTTGCTCGATTTCGGCGGCACCCAGCCGCCGCTGCGTGGCTTTGCCGCCGCCCAAGCCGAGCCCCCGCCGTCGATTGACCGCGGCGGTGACACTTTCGAGCGGATTTTCTCGCGCGAAACGCTGCTCGACTTCTGGCTGGACGAGCCCGGCACGGAAGTCGCGGTTACGGTCCGCCTGCACTCCATGCTCGCCAAGTGGCTGTACGTCGCCATCGACGACAAGCGGCTCGGCGCCCAAAAGCTGACCATCGGCGAGACGCGCGCGGTGTCGTTCCCGGCCGCCACGGGCACACTCGGCCGCGGCCGGCACCGATTGAGCCTGCGCTTTTCTGGCTCGCCGCGCGGTTCCAAAGAGCCCATCGTCGATCTCGATTGGGTGCGCATCGGTCCGCCGCTCGAGAACCGCGCGACCTACGCCGCGCCGACGTTGCACGACGTCGTCAGTGACGTGGTGCTCGACAAGATGCCCAAGCGCTCGATCGTGCTGCGCGCGCCGAGCGTGGTGCGTTGCTTCTTGCGGCCGGCGGCGGACGCTCGACTGCGCGTCGGGCTCGGCTTCTGGGGCTCCGGTCGGGGCACCGCCGAAATCGCGCTGGTCAGCGACGAAAAGGCGCCGCGCGTGCTGTCGACCCGCAAAATCTCGGGCGGTGACGGCGGCAGTTTCATGCCGGTTTCGCTCGATTTGTCCGCGGCGGCGGGCGAGCTGGTGGGGCTCGAGCTGCGCGCAGTGGAAGGCTCCCGCGGCGGGCGCGTGGTCTTCGGCGACCCGATCATCAGCCGTTCGAGCGCCGAGCTGCCGCAGGCGCCGCCGGCACGCACGGTCGTGCTCGTGGTGCTGGCGTCGGTCGAGCGCGGTCGTTTGCCTCCGTGGGGTCCGGCCGCGGGCATGCCTGCGCTGGCCGACTTGGCCAAGCACGCGGTGGTGTTCAGCGCTCATCGCGCGCCGTCCAGCGTGCCGGCGGCGTCGTTCGCGTCGCTGATCTCGGGCCTAGCGCCGGCCGTGCACGGCATCGAGCGCCCGGGCGACAAGCTGCGCGCCAAAGTGTCCACGCTGGCGGAGACCTTGAAAGAAGCCGGCGGGCGCACCGCCTTGTTCACCGGCGTGCCGACCAGCTTCAGCCCCTTCGGCTTTTCCACGGGTTTCGACGCTTTCGAGACGTTTTCACCGGTCGTCGATCTGCCCGCCAGCGAGCCTTTGACGCGCGCTCAAAGCTTCCTCGAGCAAGAGCTGGCCAGCGGCGGATCGTCGCCGCATTTGGTGGTCGTCGAGCTGCGCGGCGGCCACCCGCCGTGGGATCTCACCCGCGAGGAAGCGGCCGCCCTCAAGCCTCAAGAGTACAGCGGCATCTTGGACCCGCGCCGCGGCGGCATCATTTTGGGCGCCCTGCGCGAGAAGCAAAAGAAGACCTCGCGCAAGATCGGCGACGACGATTGGATTCGGTTGCGGGCGCTCCACGACGCCGCGCTCGCCAAGCAGGACGTGGCGCTGGCTCGGCTGATCGCCATGCTCAAAGCCAAGGGTGCTTGGAACGACACGATGTTGATCGTGACCTCGGACGTCGGCCTCGGCAGCGGTCCGGAGATCCCCTTCGACCCCGCGGCGCCGTTGACCGAAGATCGCCTGCTTCTGCCGTTGATCGTGCGGTTTCCGCGCGATGCTTTGGGCGGTAAGGAGGTAACGCTGCCCAGCACCGCGACCGACGTCTCGGCCACCATCCTGAAGGCGCTCGGCCTCGAGCCTTCGGCGAATTCGGGGGCCGACTTGTTCGCCCGTGGCAGCGGTGTGGCGTCGCTGGGCGGTGACATCGACGTAGCCGCCACCGGCGCCGAATACTCGGCGCGCTTTGCCGGCTGGCTCTTGCGCGGCACCACCGGCAAGACGCCGCGGCTGTGCGCGTCCGACATCGATCCGTCGTGTATCAACGATGCGCTCGACTTGCGGCCGGCCGCGGCTCGCGCGCTCTGGCTCGCCGCCTTCGACGCCGCCGCTGCCAACGCGCGCACCGCCGCCACCATGGGGCCGCGCGAGCACGCCGAGCTGGACGCCGAGACGCAAGCCGCGCTCACGGTTTGGGGCGACGTCAGGTAGAGGCAGTTGGCCTCGAGGCTGGGGGTGAAGCTCGATAGGCGAGCTTTCGCCGCCCAAGAATCGCCCTAAGTGCCGCGCCGGCCGCCCCACAACGTGACGTGCAGACGGCTGGAAAAGCGCAGTGATAGGGCTTGTGACCACGCCGCCACCACCGGCGAGCGCGCCTCCAGCTCCTCGCGCGTCGCGGCCTCCGGCATCAGCAGCGTACGCTCCCGCGCGAAGCCGAAGCGCTCACGCAGGACCTCCGCTTCGTCCCGATCTTGCTCGGTGCGGACGACGAGCTTGAGGTAGGCGCGGCCGCTGTCGCGCAACGCCGTTAGCGCTTCGGGCCGGATACGTAGCGCCTCCGTGTCGCCCGCCGACGACAGTTTCGGCGAGACGTTCCACTGGTTCACCCGCTCGAGTAACGCCGCCGAGGGCACGCGCGTGCCATTCGTCTCGATCTCCAGAAAGAGATCGCCCGGCAGCCGCGCAAAGACCTTTGCCAGTGCGCGTTGTTGCAGCAGCGGCTCGCCCCCCGTGACCACCACGTGGTTCGCCGGAGCCCCCGCGAACTGCTCGACAACGCGCGACAACGCTACCTCGCGCACTTCCGTTTCGTAGTCGAAGCGCTCGAAATCCCAGGTGTATTTGGTGTCGCAGTAGTGGCAATGCAGGTTGCACAACGAAAGTCGTACGAAGCGGCACGGCTTGCCCGTGTTGACGCCTTCGCCCTGCAAGCTGTCGAACACTTCCGACAGCCGTAGCACCTCGGCGCCGTCGGTCTCGGGATCTACCGGCGCCTTCACAGTGTCGTGCGGATGCGTCGGCCGGTGGAGGCCGGAGCGGCGGTGGCAGCGGGTGCAGCTGGCTTCGGCTCCGGCTTCGCTTCCGGCTTGGCCGCGATGGGCTTGTTGCTGCGCGGTGCGGGAGCCACTGCGGCCGGCTTGTTCGTGGCTTTGGCGGCCGCGTCGGCTTTGGTCTTTTCGGCTTCCGCTTTCATGGCTTCGGCTTCGGCCTTGGCTTTCTCGGTTTCGGCGGCGGCCTTGGCGGCCGCTTCTTGCGCGGCCTTTTCAGCTTGTTCGGCCTTGGCTTTTTCGGCTTCGGCCTTTTGGGCTTCGAGCTTGCCAGCAGCAGCGGCTTCTTCTTTGCCGTGCGAAAGGTTCATGGCCACGAAGGCGCCGCCGCCGATCAGCACGACGGCCAAGCCGGCCAAGGCGATGAACAGACCCGCGTGGCTCTTCTTAGGGATGCTTTCGTTCGGCGCATAGGCCCCGGTGTTGGCCCAGTTGCCGGGCGTGCCGGTGCCGAGCGAGTGCGCGGGTACGGCCGCGTGTTGCCCCGTCCCGAGCGCGCCTTGCGGGCCCACACCGACGGCCGCGTAGGGCCCCGTCTGCACGGCTTGATGGGGCGAAGGCGCACCGCCGGGTGCTTGCGCAGAGGCGTTCAGGGCGGCCGCGAACTGCGGACCGGCACCGGCGGCCCACTGCTCGAGCGTTTGCTGGAACTCGCGCGCCGTCTGGAAGCGATGCGCCGGCTCGCGCGCCATCGACTTGTTCACGATTGCGGCGAAATTGGGGTCGATGTTCGGCACCACTTGCTCGACGGGTCGCGCCGTTTCGAGCACGATCTTGAACAAGAGCTCGTTGAACGTATCGGCGTTGAACGGCACCTCGCCGGTGATGGCTTCGTACAGAATCACGCCGGCCGCGTACAAATCGACACGATGATCCAGCTCTCGCGAGCCCTTGGCCTGCTCGGGCGCCATGTAATAGGGCGTGCCCATCACGGCGCCGGTGCGCGTCATGCTGAAGCCGCTGTCTCCGCTCAGCTGGTTGAACTTGGAGATGCCGAAGTCCAACAGCTTGACGAAGTCCGCTTTGCCGCCGCGCGACTTCAAGAGGTAAACGTTGTCGGGCTTGAGATCGCGATGGATGATGCCGGCGCCGTGAGCTGCGGCCAGCGCTTCCAGCAGCTGGTGCATGATCGGGTAGATTTCCGCGGGCGTCAGACGGACGCGGGCGCGGATGCGGCCGGACAGCGAGTCGCCGTCCATGAACTCCATGACCATGTAGCGGTCGCCGCTGGGCAAATTGCCCAGATCCAGCACCTCCACGATGTGCTCGGAGCCGATGCGGCCGGCGGCTTGGGCCTCTCGCTCGAAGCGGCTGACGGCCTCACCCGTTTGGGCGACCCCGGAGTGCAGCACCTTGATCGCGACTTTGCGATGGATGCGCATGTTCTCGGCTTCGTAGACGGCGCCCATGCCGCCCTCGCCGATGAGCCGGACGATTCTGTATTTGCCGTCGATGATGTCGCCGGTGCTGAGTGACATGCGCGCGCTCTCGTGGAGGGACCGGGCTCCCACCTACTTAGGGAGCCCCTAAGCTAGCACGGCTTCCCAGGATTTCTCGATCCCGAGCCGGGACGAGCCGCCCGTGGCCGGAACCCGTTCCTACGTACCAAGGGCTCGAAAGTTCCTGTACAAGGGGCCATGCGCGAGGATCGAGACGCCCGAGTCATTCGTCCAGTGGGTGTCGAGCCGGGCTTTCATCGGCTCTCCGAGGGGTCGGCCTTGTACCGCGCGGGCGGAACCGTCGTGCTGTGCACCGCCTCCATCGACGCCAAGGTTCCCGATTTCATGGAGGGCCGCGGCAAGGGCTGGATCACGGCCGAGTATCAAATGCATCCGCGCGCCAACCCGAAGAAGCGCGAGAACCGCGACGGCCGTGATCGCCCGCTCGGCGGCCGCGCGCGCGAGATTCAAAGGTTGATTGGCCGCGCCCTGCGCGCCGCCATCGATCTGGACGCCTTCGGTGAGCGCAGCGTTCACATCGACTGCGACGTGCTGGAAGCCGACGGTGGTACGCGCACGGCTTCGGTCACCGGCGGCTTCATCGCGTTGGCGTTGGCCGTCGCCAAGCTGGGCGCGACCGGCAAGCTACGGGCGCCGGTGATTCGCGACCAGATCGCAGCCGTCAGCGTCGGGCACGTCGGGGGTGAGCTGCTGCTCGATCTCGACTACAAAGAAGACTCGACGGCGCGCGTCGACTTGAACGTGGTCGCGACCGCCGCCGGCAACATCGTCGAGATTCAAGGCACCGCCGAGGGTGAGGCGGTACCGCGCTCCGACCTCGACAAAATGACCGATTTGGCGCTGGAAGGCGTGGCGCAGCTGTGCGAGGTGCAGCGCCAAGCGTTGTCGCTCGCGGGCGTCGAGCTCGACCAGCTGCTGATGCCGAAGTCGTGAGCGAGCTCGCGATCGCCAGCCTCGAGACGGACCTCGACGGGGCACTCGAGCTGGGCGGTCGCGCGTTGGCCTGGACGGAGGTGCACGGTCGCCCACTGCTGGCGAGCGCGTCGTTCACGGCCGACGCGCTGGTGCTCGGCTGCTGGCAGCGCGAAGCGACGTTGCGCACCCGCAGCAGCGCGCGCTTCGACCGGCGCGTGGTGCGCCGGCGCAGCAGCGGTACGGAAGCTCAGCTGGAGGGCGCGGTGCTGTACCACGCGCTCACTTTGCCGCGCGTCGACGCGCTGTTCAGTGATGCTTCGGCTCGCACGCTGATGAACCGCAACCTGCGCGCCATCTTGCGCGGCTACACGGCCGCAGGCGTCCCGTTCCGTTACTTCGGCACGGAGGTGTTGGCGCTGTTCGGGCACCCGGTGGCGCTCGTCGGCTACGACCAGCTCGCCTCGGGTGCGGTCTTGATCGAGCTCATGATCGGCCTCGAAAATCCCTGCGTCGTGCGGCCCGCCTTGAAGCGCGAGCCGCCGGCGGCGCTGTATCCGCTGCTCCGCCGAGCGCCGGCCGCGCATCAATTCTTGGGCAAGGTCGTGGCCGGCATCGTCGACAGGTCGGGGGCCACGCCGGTCGACGTCGCGGCCGAGCTGCCCGCGACGGCTGGGGACGTTGCCGCGCCGCCCGACGGGGCGGTCGCGGCCTCGATCCCGATTCCGCTCGGCGTGGTCGAAGCCGTCGTTGCACCCACGCCGCGCATCACCGGCGACCTCTTGGTGGGGAGCGCGGCCCTGGCGCGCTTCGAAGCCGGCGCCGCTCAGGCTCGTGAGCGCGGCGAGGCGCTGGACAGCGCGCTGCTGGCGGCTTTCGTCGGCGCGCCGCTCGATGGCGCGCGTCCCGAGGATCTGCTGCAAGCCGTGCGCGCGGCGGCCGACGCGTAGGCGGCGCGCGTCGTTAGGGGGCGCTCTTCGCGGCCTTTTCGGCTCGCTCCATCGCGCCGCGTACGCCGTACAGCGTGCTCTCGTCTTCAGGAAGCACGGGGCCGAGCGCGACCGAAGCTAGCAGCGCCGAGAGCTGCAGCTCCGCGCTGCCCGTGATTTCTCCCGCCGCCGTGACGAGCCAGAGCGCCCCGCAGCGTGCGGCCAGGTCAGCCATGCCGCCGGCTCGGCCTCGCTGCTCGGCGCGCTGCGCAGCCGCCCGCTCGGCGTCCGAGTTGGGACGCGCGTCGATGCAAAAGGTGCCGCTGCCAGGATAGCGAGCGCTCTCGAGGCGAAGCGTTACTTGGGCCAACGCGGGCTCGGCGCGGTCCGGCGGCGACGCCGACAGCACCGTGAGCTCAGCTGCGAAGAAGCGACGCGCGTGGGCCAGCAGCTGCGGCAAAGCCGAGACCAAATCGGGCTGCTGGGAGAACACGCGCGTCGGCATTCGGATCGGAGCTTAGCCGCAGTCCCGGTCTTGCGCGGTCAAGCTGAGCGAGGCGGGCTCCGCACAAGCGTAGGCGATGGGGCACTCGACTACGGCCACGTACGGTCGCGACTCGGCGTTGAGCGTTACGATAGCGGAGCCCTCGGGGTGACCAAAGTGGTCCCGCGAAAGGACGCCGATCGCGACGCCGTCTTCGAGCGCGAAGCCAGCGGCCTCGGCCAGGCCTTCGTAGGTCCAGCCGCCGTCTGGATCGGCGAAGAAATCGACCGGGAATTGGTCGAGAGCGACAGCGTAACAAGCCACCCGGTAGCCGCTCGGGGTGACGAGCAGCTTCATGGGCGCGGGGTCGAGGGGGATGAGGTGAGACGAAGGCGGGAGGGCGTTGGAGCGAGCCATGGATCGCCGATATCAGGCCACTGAACGGAAAAACAGTGAATCTTGTAAGGGTCGGACATTGTTTGGCTAATTGCCGAAAGCGCCCCTCCGGCTATGCTCCGCCCGTGTTCCGAGTCTTTCTCGAGACTTGGCTGCTCTCGGCCCCCGAAATGGGCCGCCGCGGCCCCGATGATCCAAGCTGCCCGGGACCTCGAGCCACCCCCGAGACCCTCCACTCATGACTCCGAAGAACGGCGGAAAAATCGAGCTGAGGCTGGGAGCGACGACCCCCGAGTCGCCGGCCTCGGCCGAATACGAAGCGCACTTGCAAACGGCAAGCGCCAACTTTCACTCCCGGGCACAGGTCGGAGCCAGCGCCGGCGCAAAGCAAGTTGAGTTTGGCGCTTGGACGGGCGACGCCGCGGGTGAGCCGCCGGAGTGGCTGATGGCCGACGCGCGCGCCGCGCTCAAGGCCGCCTTGCGCACGAGCCAGAGCGAAGGTCGTTGGCCGCGCCGCATCACTCGCTGGCGCCCGGAGCCGAGCGACTGATGCAAGCGCCGTGTGGCTTGGTCACGCTGCTGACGGACTTCGGGCTCGGAGATCCATTCGTAGGCGTGATGAAGGGCGTGCTGTTCGGCATCGAGCCGGAGCTGCGGGTCATTGACCTCAGCCATGGCATCCGGCACGGCGCCGTCGTGGAGGGCGCGTTTTGGCTGGAGCGCAGCTACCGTTATTTTCCGCAGGGAAGCGTGCATTGCGCGGTGGTCGATCCCGGAGTTGGCTCGGCGCGCGCGGCGGTGGTGGTGGCGGCCGAGCGGCACTTTTTCGTCGGGCCCGACAACGGGCTCCTGGCTGAGGTGACGCTGCACGCACCGCACGTGGAGGTGCGCGCCATCGAGCCAGAGCGCCACGGCTTGACGGGCGCGAGCAACACTTTTCACGGTCGCGACGTGTTTGCGGTGATCGCGGGGCGCCTGGCAGCGCGCCAGCTTGCCTTCGCCGACGTGGGGCCGCTCGTGCACCTGCAGGTGCCCAGCCCGATCCCGGGCGTGGTGAGCGAGGCGGACGGCTTCGTAGGCAACGTGCTCACCGTCGACCATTTCGGCAATTTGCTGACCTCGCTGCGGGCCTCCGAGGTGCTGCCTGCGAGCGAGCTGCCCTTTCGCCTGCAGATCGCTGGCCAGACCCTACGCAGCGTGCGCACCTTTGCCGACGCCGCGCCTGGGGAGCTGGTGGCGCTGGTCGGCTCGTTCGGCACCATCGAGGTGGCGGTGCGCGACGGCAGCGCGGCCCAGCGCTTGGCGCCCGTGCCCGGCGCCAGCGTGAAGCTTTTCCCAAGCTAGCCGCGCTCCGCCGTGTCGGACATGATGCAGCTGATGCGCACGCTCCTGATCGGTAGTGTTTGCCTGCTGACCGGTTGCGGCTCGGCCGCTTTGGTCAAGCCCGCGCCCGCTCCGCCGCCGGCCGCGAGCAGTGAGCGCGAGCTCACGCCAGACGCGCGCCTAGCTCGGGGCATGACTCGCCTGGGGCAAAGCCGCTACGCCGACGCCGAGGCAGATCTCACGGCCGCGTTGGGCGGCTCCAGAAAAGGCGCGGCGCTGCTCGGCCTGTCCGAGCTACTGCTGACCACCGGGCGCTATGCCGACGCAATCGAACGCGCCAAGCAGGCAGCCGGTGCCGGGGCTGACGCCGAAGCTTCGGTGTTGGCGCAAGCGCGGGCGCTGCGCGCGTCGGGTGAGGTGACCGCGGCGTTGGACCTGCTGCGCGCGCGGCCCGCCGCCTCTGCCGGGCCGGAAGCGCGGCTTTTGTCGGGTGAGCTGCTGCTCGAGCTGGGCCGGCGCAAGGACGCAGAACCGCTCTTGATGAGCCTGATCGAGGACTACAACGCCGATCGCATTCCGGAGACCGACGGCCCGGGCATGATGCGCGTCGGCCGTGCCGCGCACCTGCTGCGCAGCCCGAAAGACGCCAACGACGCCTTCGATCAAGCCGAGCGGGCCGAGCCCGGCAGCGTGCGGACCTTGCTGTATCGCGCGGAGTTGTACCTGGAGAAGTACGACCCGGGTCACGCCGAAGAGGTGCTGACCGAGGCCTTGCAGATTGCGCCCCAGCATCCGGAAGCGAACATGCTACTGGCCGAGGTGCGCTTGGCCCAAGCGCTCGACTTCGACGAAGCGGAACGGCTGGCGCGGGTGGCGCTCGCGCAGAACCCGAAGCTCACCCACGCTTACTTCGTGCTGGCAGGCATCGCGGTGCGCGATCAAGACCTGCCTGCCGCCGACCGCTACGTGAGCGAAGGCTTGCGCGGCAACCCGCGCGATTTGCCGCTGTTGAGCATGCGCGCGGTGGTGCGCTTCTTGGCTGAAGATCCGCGCGGCTTCGAGCAGCAAAAAGCCGCCATTTTGCGGCTAAATCCCGAGTACACGCGCCTCTACTCCATCGTCGGAGACTTTGCGGATTGGGAGCACCGCTACGACGAGATCGTGAGCTTGATGAAAGAGGCGGTGGCGCTCGACGCCAAGGACGCCAAGGCGGAGGGCGAGCTGGGCTTCAACTTGATCCGCTCCGGCAACGACACCGACGGCGTGAGCGCGCTCGGTCGCAGCTTTCGCATGGATCCGTACAACGTGCGCGTCTACAACACGCTCGAAATGTACGAGGGGGTGATCGCCAAAGAGTACGTGACCGTGAGTCACCCGCGCTTTGCCATCCGCTACAAGACCACCGAGAAAGATTTGCTCGAACGCTACGTGCCCGCGCTGCTCGATCGCGCTTTCGACACGATGCAGAAGAGCTACGGCTTCACGCCGCTCACGCCCGTCGGCGTCGAGCTCTACGCGGAGCGCGAGAACTTCGGCATTCGCACCAGCGGCCTGCCTCAAATCGCGATTCAGGGCGTTTGTTTCGGCAAAACCCTGGCCGCGATGAGCCCTGCCAACGAATCGTTCAATCTGGGCATGACGCTGTGGCACGAGCTCAGCCACGTCTTTCACATTCAAATGTCGAAGAGCCGCGTGCCGCGCTGGTTCACTGAAGGCTTGGCCGAATACGAAACCATCATCGCCCGGCCCGAGTGGGTGCGCGAGAACGATCAGGAGCTGTTCGAAGCCGTGCGCGGCGAGCGCTTGCCTGCGCTCGGCAACATGAGTCGCGCCTTCACGCGCGCCGAAGAGCTGGAGGACGTCGGCACCGCTTACTACGCCTCGAGCCAGATCTTGGTGATGTTGGCCAACCACTACGGCCACGACAAGCTGGCCGAGATGCTGCGCCAATGGGGCGCGGGCAAGAGCAGCGAGCAGGTCATGGAAAGCGTGCTCGGCAAGAAGTCGACCGAGCTCGATCGCGAGTTTCGACAATTCGCGGACCAGAAGCTGTCGCGCTTCGCAATGCAGTTCATGCCGCTGCAGCGCAAAGGTCGCGCCGAACGGCTGGGCAAAGAAGCCAAAGCCGCGCCGAAAGACGTCAAAAAACAGCTGCGCTACGCGCTTTCGCTGTTGCGCGAGGGCGAGGCCGACCACGCCGAGCGGCTGCTGGCTCAAGTCGAAAAGCTCGAGCCGAGCAACGCCGATGCCCGCTTCTTGCGCGCCGAGCTGGATCAACACGAGCACCCCGAAAAATCGATCGCGATGCTGGGCAAAATGATCGAAGCCAAGCAAGACGGCTACGCGGTGCGCCTGTTGCTGGGCAAGCTGCTGGCCGCGGCGGGCGACGACCCCGCCGCGCGCACCGCGCTCGAGAAGGCCGCCAGCTTCGATCCGCTCTCGGCCACACCTCAATACTTGCTGGCCGAGATGGCGCACACGCGCGCCGACGACGACGCCGAGCTGGCCGCCCTGCGACGGCTGGGCGAGCTGGAGCAGCACGAGAACAAGGTGTACCGCCGCTTGCTGAGCCTGCTGGTCGCCAAGAAGGGGTGGGACGAAGCGGTCAAAGTCGGTGAAGTCGCGATTTACGCCGACACCGAAGGCTTCACGACGCATCGCTTGTTCGGCGAGGCGCTGGCCCAAACCGGCAACAAGGAACGAGCCGTTTTCGAGCTGGAAAGCGCGACGCTTTCTCCGGCCGAGCCGCTGGATCTGGCGGAAGCGCACAACCGTCTGGCGGAGCTTTACGGCTCGCTCGGGCGTGCTCGCGATGCGGTCCGAGCACGCAAGCGCGCTCAGGAGCTGAAAGCGTCGGCTCCGCCCTCCGAGTAACGGCTAGTCGTCGGCGTTCCCGTCAGCGTCGCCACGTAGCCCGAGCGCCTTTGCCTTCTTGTACAAATGGCTGCGCTCGAGGCCGAGCGCGCGCGCCGTCGCTGCCATCTGACCGCCGTGGTGTGACAGCGCTTCTTCCAAGATGGTGCGCTCCGCTTCTTCGGCCAAGACGCGGAACGGAATACCCGGGCGGTAGAGCCCCGCGCTCTGCGGTGCGTCGGCCATACCGATGGCGCGCCGCACGTCGCTCTCGGTGACGTCGTCATCCGGGTTCAAAATGACGATGCGTTCGATGACGTTGCGCAGCTCGCGCACGTTGCCCGGGAACGAATGCGCGGTCAGGGCCTTGAGCGCGCCCTCGCTCAACGAAAGCCCGGGCCGTCCGTTGGCCAGTCGCGCGCCCTTCAAAAAGGCGGCTGCCAGCACCGGGACGTCGTCACGCCGCGCGCGCAACGGTGGCAAATCCAGCGGCAGCACGTTGAGGCGGTCGTAGAGATCCGCGCGGAAGGTGCCGGCCGCCGCCGCCGCTCGCAGGTCTTTGTTGGTCGCGGCCACCACGCGCACGTCGACCTTGAAAGTCTCGCTGCCGCCCACCCGTTCGATTTCCCGCTCCTGGAGGACGCGCAGCAGCTTGGCCTGCATCGGCAGCGGCATGTCGCCGACCTCGTCCAAAAATAGAGTGCCGCCGCCCGCGCGCTCGAATTTGCCACGGCGCTGCTTGGTCGCGCCCGTAAAGGCGCCCGCTTCGTGCCCGAACAGCTCGCTCTCGATCAAGTCGGCGGGTACGGCCGCGCAGTTCAGGCGTTCCAGCGGGCCCTTGGCGCGCGGCGAAGCGCGGTGAATAGCCCGCGCGATCAGCTCTTTGCCGGTGCCGCGCTCGCCGATGACGAGCACGCTGGCGTTGGACTTGGCGGCCCTCAGCACCTGTTCGCGCAGCGCGAGCATGGGTCGGCTTTCGCCGATCAGCTCGTCCCCCAGGCCGGCCTCGCGCCGGAGCTCTTGCGCTTCGGCTTCGGCGCGCGTCAGTCTCAAGGCGTTGTCGAGGACGACGAGCAGCCGGTCCGTCGAGAGCGGTTTCTCCAAGAAATCGAGCGCACCCAAGCGCGTTGCCTGCACGGCAGCGTCGATGGTCGCGTGCCCGCTCATCATGATGACTTGGGCGTCCAGGCCGCCCGACATGAGCTTCGACAGCAGCGACAGACCGTCGCCGTCGGGGAGCGCGACGTCCAACAGCACCACGTCGTAGCTTTGCTTCGCGAGCTTGCTCTCGGCGACCGCGACCCCACCGGCTACTTCCACGCCGTAACCCTCGAGGGATAGGACTTTCTTCAAGGTGGCGAGAATGGAGGGCTCGTCGTCCACCACTAGGATCTGGGCGCGGGGCATGGGCGCGAAACTTAGCATTGGCGCGCGCAACGCCGCAGAGCGCCGTGCTCCAGTAGCAGGAGAATCCTGCTCGAACAGGATTCTGGGCCCCTGGGCGCCCGACCCCAAGCTATGCTCCAACTGGCACTGGGCGTGGGCCGCGGCTGACGTTCGTTGCCTTCCGCAGCCAGCCTCGCGTCGCCTTTCGATGAGTCTCGAAGCCACCGCCACCGGCACCCTCCAGGCCACCCCGTTCGGACACCTGTTGGTGTATTTGCTCGACCGCGGCCTGACCGGCAGCTTGGTGCTGGAGGAGCCGAATGGCGATAAGCACGCCATCTGGTTCGAAACGGGCGCGCCGGCCAAGGTGAAGACGGCGACGCCCGTCACGTACTTGGGTCAGGTGCTGGTGGAGCAGCGCGCAATCACCCGCGAGGTTTATGAGCGAACCTTGCAGGGCGCGCTGCGTGAGCGTCGCTTGCACGGCCAAGTCTTGTTGGAGACCGGGGCTATCGAGCTGCGGGTGCTGCGCGACGCCTTGCGCGAGCAGCTGGCGCGGCAAGTGCTATGGCTGTTCAAGCTGGGGCCGGGCACCGCCTACGGCTACTACGACCAGGTAAACCTGCTGGAGCGTTGGGGCGCGCCGGAAGGCCTGCGCACCCGACCGCTGGCGCTGATTTGGCGCGGCCTGCGCCGCCACGCCAGCGCGGCCGAAATCGAGGCCGTTACCGGCCGGCTCGGCCAGCGCGCGATCGAGCTGCACGTGGACGCGCCGATTCGACGCTTCCGCTTCGAGTCTTCTGAGCAGGCGCTGATCGACGTGCTGCGGGCCAAGCCGCAGCCGCTTTCGTCGTTGATTGCCTCGGGGCTGGCCGCGCCCGACGACGTGAAGCGGCTGGTTTACGTGCTGGTCATCTTGCGACAGCTCGAGCTCGGTGTGCCGGGAGCGGAGCCCGTGGGGGTGGACGAGGCGCCGTCGTCCTCGCGCATTCCGGTGGCGGTGCCGGCGGGTCGCGCCAGCATTCCCGACGTCGAGAAGACGCGCGCGCCGGTGTCGTCGGGCCGCGGCTCCATCCCGGACGTGGAGCACGTGGTGCCGTCGATGCGCCCATCGTCGCCACACCGCACGATGACGCCGATCGCGCCCGCTCCTTCCTCGACACCTCCCGTGATTTCGCTACCGCCGGGCGTCTCCTCGGTGCCCGCGCCGGCACCCTCGCCGCCGCCAGAACGGCACGTTTCCTCGCCGATTCCGGCGTCGCCTCGGACTTCGCTTGCGCCGAGCGGCCAAAGCGGCGCCCAGTTTTTGGGCACCGCCGAGCTGCGGCTGGAGCTTCAAGCACTGTCGGCGCGGCTGGTGGGCACGCACTACCAGGTGCTGGGTGTGCCCGCCGACGCCTCTCCCTCGGTGATTCAGAACGCCTTCTTCGCGTTGGCCAAGAAGTGGCACCCCGATCGCTTGCGCCCGGAGGTCGCCGACTTGAAAGATCAGGCGTCCCGCGTCTTCTCGCGCGTGAGTGAAGCCAGCCAGGTGTTGTCCGACCCTTCTGCGCGCAAGGCCTACGACGAGTCGCTGGTGGCCGGCGACGGCGCCGACGAAGCCGAGCAAGTGCAGAAGGTGTTGAAGGCGACCAACGCATTTCAAAAAGCGGAGGTGCTGCTCAAGCGCGGCAACCTGGCCTTGGCCGAAAAGGAAGCGCTGGTCGCGTTCCAGAACGATCCGTCGCAAGCCGACCATGTCGCGCTTTACGTGTGGATTCAGGCTCAAAATCCCAACGCGAACCTGATCGACTTGGCCGTGATGCTCGAGAAAGCTGCCAAAGCCGAGCCCAACAATCTGCGGGTGCGCTGGTACCGCGGCCAGCTGCTCAAGCGCCTCGGCCGCATGCGCGAAGCGCTGCACGACTTTCGCTTCATCGTCGAGCGCGATCCGCGCCATACCGACGCGCATCGGGAGGTGCGGCTCTACGCCATGCGTCGCGGCAACAAGCCCAGCGATCCACCCGGGCACCCGTCCAGCCCGCCCGCGGGTCCTGACTCTCAGGGGGGCCGGAAGACGAGCCCGCCCGCCAAGACCTCGACGCCGCCCGGCAAGCCCAGCCTGCTGAACAAGCTGTTCAAGAAGCCGTAGCTAATCCGGCTCGACCACGCGCAGCACGTCCAACTGCTCGACGACGGACGGACCGTCGCCGCCGCGCAGCCCGAGCTGGAGCCGGCCCGTTTCGACCGGGCAAGAGCGGCTTTTGCCTTGGAAAAGCAACACGGCTTGCCTCCCGTGACGGGCGATCGTGGGCAGATCGAAGTCGCCGCCGCGCGCGTCACCCGTCGGCCAGGGGCATTGGTCGCCGCCGAGCGGCGTCGCGCCGAGCAGGACTTGCGGGGGAACACCTTCGCTGACGTGTAGCTGGATCGTGACGTCGGCGTAGTCGGTGTCGGCGACCCGAACGGTCACGCCGGCGTCGCCTGCCGTGTTGCCGCTGAAGCGCAGCTTGCCGTCGTAGCTCACGCCGTTGCCGAGCGGAGCTTCGGGCACCAAGTGCTGCGGGCGCGCCTCGAACGGATCGGACAACAGCACTAGGGCCAGGTCTTGCGTGTAGCGGTTGCGCGTTCCGAGCCGCAAGCCGAGCAGCGCGCCTTCCGAATCGTCTTCGTCGTCGACCCACACGAAGGCGTCGGGGTCCACCGCCAGGGGCCTAGGGCCGTCTGGCTTCGGAAGTCGGAGGCCATCGGGCACGTTTGCCGGCCCGAAGCGCCCCGCCCACGGATTGAACCGGAAAAGTCGCGGAATAGTGGGATCTTCGGCGCTGGCCGCCACCAGCCAGGGACTACCATCGCTGCCCGGAAGCAGCACCGGACGCGGCGCGACGATGCCCTCCAGCGACACCGCGCTCGCGCTGCCGTCCGGCGCTATCCACCACGCGTCGTACTCGTCGTCGAGGGGCGGGCAGCCGTAGCGGCACTGCTCGGCGCACCTCGCCGCGTCTTCGGTGGAGCTCGCGGGTCGATCTTCACAGCCACCGACGGCGAGCACGCCGCCGCCCGTCGTCGCGACGAACGCGCGATCGAAGCGGAGCGCGACGTTGCGGCTCAGGCGCGTCTCGTCCGGGCGCCCCAGCGCGGTCAACCATTCGCCGGCTGGCTCCGTGAGCGCGCCGTCCAGCCCCACGCCGCCGCCGACGAACACACGACCGTCACTGAGCCGCAGCGCTTGCGGGTCGATGCGCGGCGCGATGGCATCGCCGACGCTGGCGCGCATGCTCGCGGGATCGACGATTTCCAGCTGATATTGGGCGATGCTGGTGTCGCCGACCTTGCTGCGACCGCCCACCAGCAGCGTGCGTCCGTCGACGAGCGTGACCGCGGCGTGGTGAGTGCGCGCGCTGTGGAGGGCGATGGTTTCCGTCGAAAACCGCCCTAGCTTCGGATCGAACACCTCGGCGCTGGCGTTGGGCAAAAGGTCGCGGTCTGGCACGCCGAACACCGGTACTTCACCGCCCGCGACCAGAAACCTTTTGCCGAACGGCGTAGCGGTGGCGAAGGCACGCGGCTGCCCGAGCGCACCCTCATCCGACGTGTCGAGGGTGGTGATGGCTCCGGTCGAGACGTCGAAGGACAAGGCGCCTACGATGGCATCGCTGACCAGCGGGTCGTTGCCACCGGCCGCGAACACCACTCCCGCGTCGGCGTCGAAGGCCAAAGCTTGGCCGCCGTGGCGCCCTGGGTAGGCCTGGGTCCCCGTTGGTCGCCACGCCTCGCACGTTGCCTCGTCGGGCCAAAGCACGAGGTCCAGGCCATTTCCGCGCCGCTCACCGTAGCCGGCGAAGGCTTGCGCGCCTTTGCCCACATGCGCTTCCACCGCGCGAGTCGCGACCGGAAACCTCAAGGCCTGGCCCCGCGCGTCGAGTCGGAGGACTTCTGCCGACTCGTTGCTGGCCTCGAAATCGCCCAGCGCCAGCAGCTCCACGCTCCCCCGCAAAAGCTCGGTCGGAAGCTCGCAGCCGGGCAAGGTGTGCACGCGGAGCGGCAGCGCTTGGGGCGCGCTCTGTTCCGTGCAGGCCAAATGGCACGGCACGGCCGCGACGAGTAGGCTACGCTGGAGACGTCCGAACGCGCTGATGTTCCCTCAGATCTTCGGCAAGTACGTGCTGGAGCGCGAGCTGGCCTCGGGTGGCATGGCCCGCGTTTACCTGGCCACTCTACGCGGCGCCGTCGGCTTCGAAAAGCGCCTCGTCGTCAAACAGATCCGGCCGGAGCTCTCGCTCGACGAAGCGTTCGTGAAGCGCTTCGTGGAAGAGGCGAAAATCGCGGTCGAGCTGAGCCACCCGAACATCGTCCCGGTCTACGAGCTGGGGGTGGAGCAGGGGACCTACTACATCGCGATGGAGCTGTGCGAAGGGCTCACGCTGACCGAGATTTTGACGGACACGGGCCCGCTCGACGCCGCCGAGGGCGCGCAGGTCGGCATCGAAATCTGCCGTGCTCTCGACTACGCGCATCGTCGCGGCAACATCGTCCATCGCGACGTCACGCCTCGCAACGTGCTCTTGGACGAGGAAGGCGCGATACGCCTGATCGATTTCGGAATCGCAGCGCCGGTGACGAGCGCGCTCAGCACCGAGCGAGTGGAGGTGTTCGGCTCGCCGGGCCACATGCCGCCGGAGCAGATTCGCGGCGAGCGCCTCACCCCCGCCACCGACGTCTTCGCCGTAGGCGCACTGTTGATCGAAGCGTGGACGGGGCGTCCGCCGTTTCGGCGCGGCAGCTTCGAAGCCAGCGCCGCCGCGCTGAAAGATCCGCTGCCTTCGCTGGCGGAAGAGCACCCGGAGCTCGCGCCCATCGCGGCCGTCATCGCCCAAGCCGTCGCGCTGCGCGCCGCCGACCGACCGCAAGAGGCCGAAGCGCTCGCGCGCAAGTTGCGCGAATTCTCGCGGCAATTCGACAGCGGCGACGTGGCCAAGCGGCTTGGCGCGCGCGTGCGCCGGGCGCGCCGCCGCAGCCGCAGCTCCGCTCCGTGGGTGCCCGGTGACAGCAGCGGGCCGCTCACGCCCGCCGCCTCGCCTCGCGCGTTGCTTTCCAGTCGTCCGCCGGGTGGGCCGCAGACGCCCGCGACGCCACCCATGTCGTCGCTCACTCCGCCGACGCCGGCTGCTGGCGCGCCCATCACCCGCACGTTCGCGGCCCGGGACGATCTGGTCGAATGGACGCGCAAGCTCGCCAGCGTCCCGCCGCTGGCAAGCGAAGACGGGGCCTCCGAGCCGTCGAGCCCACCGTCGGTCGTCGAAACCGAGGAGCCTGGAACGCGCGCCATGCCGCGCGCGAGCGCCCCTGCCGTCGCAATTCCGAAGCCATTTCCGTGGTTGGCGGCGGTTTCGGCGGCGGCGCTGGTGGGTGTCGTGAGCTGGGTCGGGTTGCGCGGCGGCGCAGGCACTGCCGTCCCGGCGCGCCCGTCGACCGACGCCGAGGCGCGCCCGCTCCCGGCTCCGCCGGCAGCTGCGGCGGGCATCGTGAGCGCGCTTCCGACCGGCGTCGAAGTCGTGCCCTCCGCCAGCGCGCGCGACGTGGTGAGGCCGTTGGCGTCGTCATCGCCGCCGCGCTCCAGCGCGGCCCGAGTCGCAACGCCGCTTGCGGGCTCTGCTTCGGCGTCTTCGTCGGGGGCGGCCGCGGTAGACGTCGCCGGCGCCGCGCAGCTCCGCTTGACCGCCGATCCGCAGGCAACCGTGACGGTGGTGGGCGCGCACGTTTCGCAGACGCACCTCACGCCCGTGCCGAGCTTGAAGCTGCCGCCCGGGGCCTACTCCGTGACGTTCCGTTCGCCTACGTTTGGCGCCCCAGTCGTGGCGCGGATCGAGCTCTCGTCCGGCGCCTCTCGCAGCGTTCACGCCGATTTTCGCGCTGCCGAGCCGACGGTCAGCGTTCGCTAGGCGCCACGTAACGTCACGTTCAGCACGCCCGTTTGGCGCAGCGCTTCGTACAGCGCAATGGCCACCGAATTGGCAAGGTTGTGCGAACGAACTAGGCCCGACATGGGAATGCCGACGACCTCGTCCGCACGCTCTTTTAGCAACTGGTCGGGCAAACCCACGCTCTCTTTGCCGAAGATCAAGACGTCGCCTAGCTCGAACTTTACGTCCAGGTAGCTGCGCGTCGCATGTCCGCTGAAGAAGTAGCGGCGCGGAACACGCCCGAACGGGCGCTCGGCGTCGATGGCGAGCTCGGCGTCGGCCAACGTCTCGTGCGTCTTCACGTCCACGAGATGCCAGTAGTCGAGGCCAGCGCGCCGCACCGCGTGCTCGTCGATGCGAAAGCCGAGCTTGCCTACCAGGTGCAGCGGCGCGCGCGTGGCGGCGCACAGTCGCGCGACGTTGCCGGTGTTGGGGGGGATCTCGGGCTCCACGAGCACGACGTGGAATGGTCGCTCCACCGGCTGCGAGCGGAGCCTCAGCTCGGGCTCGGGTTTTTCGGGATTTTGCTCGTGGGTCATGTCGGCCAGCGGGAAGCTCCCACACGCGTCTCTCGGGGCCAACATGCCAGAATGAGCCGAACTTGACAGAGGCGCGCCTCGATCGACCTAGGGTTGGAGAACGCCGAAGCTCCCGCAAGACAGCTTGCTTGACGTGGATCGGGGGCGGCAAGTAGCCTCGCCCGACGGACCGCCAGATGCGCGTACGCTTAGCTGCCTTTGTCGCTGCAACCCTAGTCGCCTGCGTCAGCGCTGGAGCGAGCGCGGAGCCCATGGATCCGGCGCTCGAGCGTCTGACCATCGACCCTCTCACCCAGAAGCCGAGCTCGGCCTGCCACCCGGGGGGTGTCTGGAACGATGCGCCGAACGCCGAAGGCGTCAGTACGGCGTGCGTGCCCGATCACGCGGCCTTCAAGCGCCTGATCAGCCAGTACGCGTTCGCGCTCGCGCCCACCGCCATGCACTCGGCGCGCACGACTGGCTACGGTGGGTTCCACCTTTCTCTCGAGTCGGACTACACCAGCATCTCGAGCGGCAAGTACTATTGGAAATACGGCACGCAAGGCGCAGTCGATCCCTCGAACGGCTCTTCGTCGACGTACAACAGCTCGCCGCAGTCTCTGCTCCAGCTCTATTCGCTGAAGTTTCGTAAGAGCTTCGGCTTCGGTCTGGAGATCACCGGCATCGTCGGCTTCATGCCGAAAACCAGCATCATTTCCGGTGGCTCGGACGTGCGGCTCAGCTTGTTGGAAGGGTTTCGCACCGGCGTTGGCGGCATCTTGCCCGACGTCGCGGTCGGCGGCGGCGTGCGCACCATCACCGGTACGCCGCAGTTTCAGCTCACCGTGGCCGCGCTCGACGCGCAGATCAGCAAACCTCTGCCAATTCAGGATTCCTCGGTTTTGACGCCGTACGTCGGCTACCAATACCTGTGGATCTTCGGTGACTCGGGCCTCGTTGACCTGACGCCGGGCACGGACGCCCTGCGCTACTGCAACTACGCCGGCCAAAACGTGCCCGGCAATACCGACCTGGGTGCGGGCAAGGTTGCAGACAACGGCCAGCCCGTTTGCAAGGGTGGCTCGCCGCTCGACTTCAACAACAACGTCGTGTTCAAGCCGGCTCGGCTCGAGCGGCATCGGCTGATCTTCGGCCTGAACTACCGCTACGAGATGGTGATGGTCGGTGGGCAATTCTTGATCGACGCCGTGCCGCCTGCCGACGCGCAGAACGACGACGCCGACAAGAAGGCGCTCAAAGACGAAGATCGCCAGTACACGTTGTCGTTCGAGCTGGGCGCCATGTTCTGAGGCGCGCGGCGGCGTTCAGTGCGCCGCCCACCACAGCCCGAGCCCGAAGCCGAGCACGATCAGCGCCAACAACGGCACGAACACGATGCCGACCGCGCGCCGCGAGACGCGCGCCGCCACGTCGCGCTCGAAGTGATGCACGTGCGCCAAGTATGCCAGAGCCGCGCTGTTCGGCGCGGTGAGCCCGCGCGCCGAATGGCGTAGGGCGGTCACGGGCCCATCGGTCGCGGAGAGCAGCAGCAAGCCGAGCGGTAACGTCACCAAATCCCAACCGCAAGCGTAGAGCCCAAAACGAAGCCCACGCCCGACTTGCCGGGAGCCTTCCTTGCGGGCGCTAGCGTCCAACGCCACCCCGTGGGCCGCGTGGAGCAGCACCATCGCGCTCGCCAAGCCGGGAATGCCCCAAGCCGCCGCCCGCAGCACGATGCTCCGGAGCTCCGGCTGGCGCAGCAGCTCTCCGCCGATGGCGGGCAGGATGAGCAGGGCCACGCCACCGACCGTCGCGCACAGCCCGAGCGCGGCCAGCGTTTCTGCCAACACGCCGAACAGCAACGGCGACAGCAAGCCGCCGGGCGGCAAGGCCGAGAAGAAAGGAGCGGGCGACAGCGTGCCCAGCTTGGCCGTCGCCCAGAGACGCGACATCATCGTCCCTCCCGGTCGCTCCCAAGGCACGATGGCAACGACGCCCGAGAACGCAGACGGGCGATCGCTCTCGCAGTTGCATTCGGGCAGCCCGCACGTGGCGCACACGACGGTCGCCGGAACTTCCGACAGCTCGAGCGCGCCTTCGTCGACCTCCACGTCAGGTCGCGAAGGGATTCGCGGGACCGGAGTCCGGAGCGCGCCCATGCACCCTAGTAGCACGTCGCGTCATGACAGCAACGCGCGGGACCTCAATGCAGGGTTCGGCCGGCGCTGCTCTCGCTCGTCACGTTCTCGGGCGCGTCCGGCGGCGCGTGCGTATCCAGTAAGAATTTCGGCAGGTTGTCGAGGCTACCGCCGAAGCGCGCGGCGACCACCATGGCCGCGATCGAGATTGCTCCGCTGACGAACAAACCATAGCGAAAATGCAGCTCGAGCGGGGTCACGCCGCGGTGCGGTGGCATCAACCAAAGCATCAACGCTTCGGTGAGCGTCATGGCCGCGAACATCACCGTAACGATGCGCACCCCGCGCATGCGCGCGATGGTGCGCCGCGTGATCACCAACGGAATCATCACCAACCAGGCCGTGGCACCGCCCCACAAGAACCCAGCGCGTCCGCGCGCCAAGTCGAACGCGCTGTACACCACCGACTCGGGCGCGGTCAGCTCGACCCACGGTAAGAAGAACGCAAACAAGCCCAGCGCCGAAAGCGCCAGCAGCGCGCCTCGGCCGCGACCCATGTAGCTGGCCGGCAGCGGCAGATTCTCCGGGAACGTGAGCTGACCAGCTTCGGCCTCGTCCTCGAGCGTGTCGAGTGAGGGCGGCAGCTGGCTCATTGCCACGAGTGCAACGTCACACTCGGGGCAGGTCTTGGCCTCCCCGCTCGTGTACAGCTTCCGACAAAAGGGGCAGGCCCTCAGTGCTGCCATCACACCAGAATAGCCGAGGCCCATCCCCGCATCCGACAAGCGTACTGGTCCGATGTTTCGCGCTTGCGGGCCTGGAATTGACGCGATGCGTCAGGGTTCGGCCTGCGAACGCGATGCTAAGGTCGGCCCGTCCGCCGTGAGAAACGACTTTCCTGAGCAACGAGATCGCGTCGCCGCCCTGGTCGGGCTTCCCAGCGACGCCCCACGCTTGGACGAAGCGCTCACCCACCCCAGCTACTCCAACGAGCGCCGCGACCTACCCGATAACCAGCGGCTGGAGTTTCTGGGCGACGCCGTGCTCGGCTTTTGCGTGGGCGAGCTGTTGTTCATGCGCGAGCCCAACGCCAACGAAGGCACGCTGACGCGCATGCGCGCCCAGCTCGTCAGCGCCGAAGCTCTGTCGTTGTGGGCGCGCGAGCACGAGCTTTCCAAGGCGTTGCGCTTGGGGCGCGGCGCCGAAGCCGCGGGTTTGGGGGACGCCACGAACGTGCTGGCAGATGCCGTCGAGGCCCTGGTCGCGGCCGTATTTCTCGAGCGCGGGCTCGAGGCCGCCCGCACCCTCTGCAGCTCCATCGCCGGCCCGGCGTTGCGCGCGGTTGGCCCGGAGCTCGACCCGAAGAGCGAGCTGCAGGAGCGCTTGCAGGCGCAAAGCGGGGTCGCACCCAGCTACGAGCTGGTGGAAACCGGCGGCCCGGCGCACGACCGCTGGTTCCGGGTGGAGGTTCGCCATCAAGGCATGTTGCTCGGTGAAGGGCGGGGTAAATCCAAGCGCGGCGCCGAACGGGCCGCCGCCGCCCAAGCGCTGTCTCAGGCCCAAGCCGCGGCCGAAGCGCCGCCGACCGCCGACGAGGCCGAGGCCGTGACGTGAGCTCTCGGCGCGGCTTTCTGGCGTTGGCAGGGCTGTGCCCGCTGTTGCTCGTCGGCTCGGCCGAAGCCGGCAGCTACCTGAGCCGCGCCGCCATGCTGGTCGTGCAAGCCAGTCGCGAATCGGAGTATCTGCGCGGCCGGGTCAACGACAAGGATCTGGCCGAGCTCGTGCACCAGGTCGCGACTGCCCGGCTCGAGGCCGCTTCGCGCATGAACGTGCCGAAGGAGGTGGTGCAAGCGCATCCGCACCTGCTGCTGACCCTCGAAAACTACGAGCGGTCGGCCGACGCGGCCGTGCAGGGCCACAACGATCGATTCTTGGTCTATCAACAGCGCGCCCGCGACGAAGAAGTGATCCTGCGTGGCGTGCTCAAGCAGCTGGGCTGGGCCCTCCCGGACTTCAAATGACCAAGCTTCCTCGCCTCTCGGCCCTCTCGCTCGCGCTGGCCAGCGTCCCTGCGTTTGCGGCCGACGCGCCTGGCCCGGTGGTCAGCGCCGGCCCGGAAACCGCGGACGCCGCGACGGTGGCGCGCGCCATCCGCCGCGTGCCGGCTTTTCAGCTGACCGAGCTGGGCGCGGACGACGCCGCTCGACGCCGGGCGGTGGTTGCGTTGAGGCTAGCCCCGGAGCTGCAGCAGGTAGCGGAAGCGCGCGCGCGCGGCTTGGACAAGCGCCCGCGCACCGCCGATCGCCTGCGCGAGCTGTACGCGCGAGCGATGGAAGCGGAGCTTGGGCGCAGCACCGCCGAGCAGCAGCCCATCTCCGATGCAGACGTGCAGAAGTATTTCGACGAGCATCGCGACCGCTTCGAGACGCCGCGTCGCATCCGCATCTGGCGCATCTTGGTGAAGGACGAAGAGCTCGCCAAAAAGATCATTGCGGAGTCGCAAGGGGCGCCCGGTCCCGCCAAGTGGCGCAACTTCGCCCGCGACAGCTCGCTCGATACCGCCACGAAATTTCGGGACGGGGACTTGGGCTTCGTGCGGCCCGACGGCAGCACCGAAACTCCGCAACTACGCGTAGACCCTGCGCTTTTTGCCGCGGTGGACAAGCTGTCCGACGGGCAAATCGCCCCGGAGCCGTTGAAGGTTCAAGCCGGCATCGCGGTGTTGTGGCGGCGCGGAAGCCTGCCCGCCATCGCGCGAACCGTCGCCCAGGAAGCGCCCGCGATTCGCACCGTGCTCGGCCGTCAAAGGCTGGAGACAGCACGCCAGGGCCTGATCGCCGAGCTGCGCAAGGCGAGCCTCAAGGCCTACGATTCGCAGTTGCTCGAGACTCTGCCCGACTCCATGTTCGCGCCGTCGGAGGCTCCGGCGCGCAACCCGCCACCGCTACCGAGCGGGAGCGCCGCGCCCGCCGGTGCAGCGAAGCCCGAGCCGGGCGAACGCGGCACGCGCTAACGCGTCCTCAGGCAACCACGCGCGCCGCCGACTTCGCGGGCGCGACGGCTTCCACGGGCTCTGCCAGGCTCAGCTCCAATGCCGGAAAACCGGCCATTTTCAGGCGTCGACGCGCCACTTCTAGCGCGCGCGCGCTCTCGTCGATCGACAGCGCGGCCCGCCCCAGCTTGCGCGCCACCGTCGCGGTCGTCCCGCTGCCGGCGTAGGCGTCCAGCACCCAGTCGCCCGGGCGCGTGCAGCTCTCGATCAGGCGCGACATGAGCGCTTCGGGCTTCTGGGTCGGGTAACCGGTGCGCTCTTTGGCGACAGGCGCCACGATACCAATCTCCCAGACGTCGCCCATCGGGGCCCCTGGCGTCGCTTCCGCCGTCACGCTCGAGCGTGTGCGTCGGCCGGTCGCGTCCGTGACTGCGCGTTGTTTCTTGGTGCCCCAGGTGGCCAGCGTCGAAGGCGCCAGCGGCTCGTAAAGCTGCTGAAAACGCGGCGCCACCCGCGCGTCTTTGACGTAGCGCAACAGCACGTCGTGGACGCGCTGAAAGTTCGGCGTTTTGGCGGGCCAGCGCCGGTAACGCCAGATGATTTCGCTGGCAAAGCAGTCCCGACCGAAGATTTGGTCGCAGGCCACCTTCAGGTAGTGGCTGGTCTTCGGGTCGACGTGCAAGACCAGGCAGCCGTCCGGCAGGAGCAAGTCGCGCGCGGCGGCTATGCGCGGTTTGAGCGCTGCCAAGTACTCGTCCAAGCTTTCCCAGCGGTCGTCGAACGCCGGCTTCAACGTGCGCACGATCTCGCCTCGCTTGCCGCGAGTCCGCTCCACCAGCGCGTGCTCGCGCCCGGTCAGGAACGGTGGATCCAAGTATGCCAACGCGAAACGGGTCGGCCCTCGTTCCAGCGCCCTGAGCGCCGTGAGGTTGTCCCCGGCCAACAGCACGCAATCCGGGTCGCCCTTGCGGACCAAGGACAGCTCGTCCGAGGGCAGCTCCGATGCGGAAACAGCGCGGGTTTTTACGGGCGAAAGGGGGGCGGGCATGCTCGCGTGAAATCGTAGCGGGCCCGACTCCCATCCTGCCAAGTTCTGCGTGCCCTTTGCCGCCCGCCAGGCCTCGCCCTAGGCGCAAGGCTCTGCCGAATTTCGAGTCGCCGGAGCGGGGTGGCGCGTGCCGCCCCCGTCAGGAAAGGCTAGCCTCCGGCCCCCGCGATGAATCGCATCTTCTCTGGCATGCAGCCGACCGCCGGCCTCCACATCGGTAACTACTACGGCGCGCTCAAGAACTGGGTGGCGCTTTCTCGCGAACCCGACACCGAGACGATCTTTTGCGTCGTGGATGCTCACGCGATCACGGTGGAATACGAGGCGAAGGAGCTGCCGAAGCGCGTATTCGATTGCACGGCCGCTTACCTAGCCGGCGGCGTCGATCCGCAGGTCTCGACGCTCTTCATTCAGAGCGACGTCAAGGAGCACATGGAGCTCGCTTGGTACCTGACCACCATCACCATGATGGGTGAGCTGAATCGCATGACTCAGTACAAGGAGAAGAGCGAGCAGCACAAAGAGAACAACAACGCTGGGCTGTTCACCTACCCAATCCTGATGGCGGCCGACATCCTGCTCTACAAGGCCACGCTCATCCCCGTCGGCGATGACCAGGTGCAGCATTTGGAGCTGGCTCGCGAGATTTGCCGCCGTTTCAACCACCGTTTCGGCAAGGTGTTCCCGGAGCCGATGCCGCGCCTGTCGTCGGCGCCTCGCATCATGGGGCTCGACGGGAAGCAGAAGATGAGCAAGTCGCGGCCTGCCAACGCCATCGACCTGCAAGATCCGCCCAAGGTCATCGAAAAGAAGCTGAAGGGCGCCTTCACCGATCCGCTCAAGCTCAAGCTCGGGGACCCGGGCCGCCCCGAGATCTGCAACATCTTCACCATCCACAAGGCGGCCTCGACGCCGGAAGCGGTCGAGGTCATCGATCGCGACTGCCGCAGCGGCGCGCTGCCTTGCGGTACCTGCAAGATGCAGCTGCGCGACGCGGTGGTGAAGGACTTGGCGCCCCTGCAAGAGCGCCTCGTGGAGCTGCGGGCCAAGCCCAAGTTGGTGACCGACGTCCTGGCGGAAGGCGCGGAAAAGGCCCGCGCCATCGCGAAAAAGACCATGGGCGAAGTGTACGGCGCCATGGGCCTCACGTCGGCGGCGCAGAAGGCGCAGAGCTGAGATGGGCGCGCGCCGGAGCTTACTGGCGCTCGCTGGCTGCGCGCTCGTGGCGTCGCCGTTCGCCTTGCTGGGCTGTGAGGAAGAGGCGAGTGACGGCGAGCCGGATCGCGTCGTCGCCGAGTTCATTCAGCGCATGCAACGGGTGCACGGTGAGCGAAAGGCGGCCCGCGCCGCCTACGACCTGTTGTGGAGCGACGCGCGTCGCAACTTGGCGGAGCGCGCCAAGCGCGCCAGCGACGTTGCGGGACGCGAAATCGCGCCGGAGGAGATGCTGCCGCCGTCTCGCTTCAGCTTGCATCACAAGCCACGGCAGTACGGGGTGCGGATCGACGGGGACTGGGCGGAAGTGACCGTCACCGGCGAAGACGCGGCCGTCGATCGCGTGAAATGCGTGCGAGAAGACGGCAAATGGCGGGTCGTCCTGGAGCTGCCGCCCCTGCCACCCATCGAGCGGCGCCTGGACGGCGGCCTCTAAGCGCGTCGGCTCAGAGCTCGAATTCGTCGCCGAGCAACTCGATCGGCGGCGGCACTTCGCTCGGCTCGCCATCGGTCTCGGGCTTTTCGTCGCTGGCTTCGATGGCGGCGTCGATTCGCGCCAGGACGCTCCGCAGCATCTCTTTCGAGCGCGCTTCGAGCTGCTGTCGCTTGCGCTTCTCTTCTTCCAGGTCGTGGGCCAGCGAGATGGCGGCCAGCAGCAACGCCTGCGGCGAGATGGGCCGGCCGGGCGCGCTCATGCTTCGCAGACGCGCGTCGACCAAATCGGCAAGGCGCTTGAGCTCCGTCTCTTCGGCGGAGGCGACGACGCGGTACGTCTGGCCCCCCACCTTGAGCTCGACTGGGCTGCCTGCCATTCGTCTTCGACCGTAGCACTCTGCCGGACGCATGGAAATGGCGAGAATGAACCTTCCGAACGAGCGCCGAATTCCGACGCCGAGCAGAAACGAGCGCGCCTTCGGGCCACGCAGCTTCTCCACAGGGCGCCCACAGCTTGTGCCCCGTTTGCATGAATTTGCTCGCTGCGACGAGCGCGGTTTCGCGCGGCAGCGGTCACCGCAGCAGTTTGGCCAGCACGTCTGCCAAGGTCCGCGCGGCGTCTCGTATTGGGCGGCCGTCGAGATGGCGACGGGTCAGCGCTTCGACGGCCGCGGCCGCGGCCAGCAGGCTGACGTCGTCGGCGCCCGCGAACCAACCCGCGCCTTCGAGCCGCGCCGACCGCGCGCAGCGCTCGAGCATTTGATGAAGCAGCTTGCCGGCCGGTGAGAGCAGCTCGCTGCCGATGCGTCGAGTGAGCGCGACGCTCGCTTCGACTGATCGCGCTTCGAGCTCGCTGAGCCAGCTTCGCGCGATCGCTCGTAGCCGTTCGAGCGGTGTTCTGGCTTCATCGAGTGCAAGCTCGAGGGCGGCTTGAAGCGCGCGCAGCGTCCGCTGTTCCAGATGCTCTAGCAGGTGCTCGGGACTGTCGAAAAACTCGTAGAAGGTGCTGCGGCCGATGCCAGCGCGCTCCACGATTCGCGCCACCGTCGGCGGGCCTTGGGCCAGCACCTCTGCCGCCGCCAACAACAATCGCTCCCGGTGCTGGGCGTCGCGCTCCGCGCGGCTGAGCGTGCGATCGTAGGCGCCTCGACCAGGCGCGGGGAGCTGTACGGGCGATGTCATTAAGAACTTGACGTCTCAATATTCCCGGTCCTCGCGCGGAAGGACAGTGGTTTGTTGCCGGGGTGAGCCCTAGCGCAGTCGTGACAAAAGGACAACATGTTCTTATTGGGTGTGGTGCTTCTCGGTTGGACTTAGCGAAGTGCCGAGAAATGCAGGTAGAGCTCTATAAGGACGGTGAGGTATTTATGTTTCACGTGAAACGAGGCGGGGCACCAGCATGCGGCAGCAGTTGCGGTTGGCCGGGCGTGGGGTGCCGCGCCGACGCGGGCCGGGTGTTGGGTCCTGACGCTCGTTCGGCGGGCATGTGCCGCGCGTGGCGTGGCCGTGTGCGGCGCCGGCTCGGCATGGCTGGCACAACGCCTCTGGAGGTTGGCCTAGCGGTGCTCTAAGAACTGCGTTGCGCGACCTGGGCCCTAGAGATGACCGGCTGCACTCTGGGACCGAACCGACGCACGCTGGGTTTTCGCATCGCTCCTTCTCCAGCTCGACGCGGCCTTGTCTCGCCCCTTTGCCGCGCTTGGGATGCGCCCTGCACGTTTCGTCGCTCGCTGCGTTTCCCATCCCTTCTCGTGCGAGGTCATCACGAGGAGGTCATCGCTAGCTGGCGTTCAAGCGTAGGGGCGAACAGTTGAAGGGCTCGCGTGGTGGAAGCCGGAGGCTCTTGCCGCTTCACGGCGCGGCGGGCCCTCGCGCCGGCGCGATTCGGCGGTTCCTAGGCGGCCGTCGCAATGCTCCCTCCCCGCCCAGCGGTCGTCGTCGGCTCGCCCGCCCCGTCGGCATTGGGCCGGCCCCCGACTGACCGTGGTGTTGGGCCGGGGTCCCGCGACTTTCCCAAGTGCGGTCGGCCTCACGGAGGACGGGCGATGCGCCGCTCAGGCAGGTCTATGTCGGCGAGGCGGCGCCCCGCGTTTGGGCGACGCGGACAACGCCCGCATCCAGTCGCCCCTAGGGGCCTCGGCAGCGCGCCGCCCATCGTACTCCGAGTCGCGCCGCACTCGACGCCAAGCCGCTGCGCCGCTATCCCGTACCAATGCGCGATTGGATCCGGACGCGGTTGGACGAGCTGGCGGCCAAGCAGCTGCTCCGGGACCCCGTCGACTCGGAGCTTCATCAGTCGCTCGCCCCGAGCGGAGGGGCGTGGCTGGATGCGTGCTCGAACGACTACCTCGGCCTCGGGGCGCGCTCCGTTTCACGTGAAACTTTGGACGCGCTGGCCGGGGCTCGAGTCGGCGCTGGCGCTTCGCGCCTGGTGCAGGGTTCGTTTCCCGACCATCGCGAGCTAGAAGCGGAGCTGGCTGATTGGCTCGGTGCTGATAGCTGCTTGCTCACCCTGAGCGCGTTCGCCGCGAACGTGGGGCTGCTGCCGGCGATCGCTGAGGCGGACTCGCTGATCGTGTCGGACTCCCTGAATCACGCTTCGATCGTCGACGGATGCCGGCTGGCGCGCGCCAAGGTCGTCGTGACCCCTCACCTCGACGTTGAGGCTGTCGAGGCAGCGTTGGCGACACATACCGGAGCCGCTCCAGCCTGGGTGGTGGTTGAAGGGTTGTTCAGCATGGATGGGGACAGCCCGGACCTGAAGGCCTTGCGGTCCTCGTGCGACCGCTTCGGAGCTGGCTTGGTCGTCGACGAGGCACACTCGGTGGGAGTGCGTGGGCCCGGAGGTTCGGGCGAAGCCGCCGCTCAAGGTGTGCGACCCGACGTCTTGGTAGCGGGTCTGGGCAAGGCCGTAGGTACCCAGGGCGGCTTGGTGGCGTGCTCCAACGAGCTGCGGCAGTGGCTCTGGAATCGCGCTCGGTCGTTCGTATTCTCGACGGCGCCCTCCCCGCTCTTGACCCGGCTCACCCTCGCAAACGTGCGAGCTGCGCGCGCGGCCGACGCGGCTCGGCAGCGGCTCGCCGCGCGCTCGGCCGAGCTACGCGCCGCGCTGGCAGCACGCGGGCTGCCGGCCCTGCCAGGCGCGGAAGGTCCAATTCTGCCCATCGTGCTGGGCTCGAACGAGCGCGCGCTCGCGGCGATGCAAGAGATGCGGCGGCGCGGCATCCTGGTGCAAGCGATTCGGCCGCCGACGGTGCCGCAGGGCGCCGCCCGACTTCGTCTCACCGCTCACGCGGACTGGCCCGACAACGCTGTCGCGCGAATCGTTGAAGGCTTGGAGGCGGCATGCGCGTCGTAATCTTGGGTACGGGCACGGACGTCGGAAAGACGTACGTGACCGCCTGTCTCGCGCGTGGTCTGCGCGAACGGGCCTCGGTGCTCGCGCTCAAACCAATCGAAAGTGGCGCTCCCGGCGGTATCGCCGGAGACGCCGGGACCATCGCGGCAGCCGCGGCACACGCGCCGCGTTTGTCGCCCTGGCGATTCCCTAGCCCAGTCTCGCCCCACCTGGCTGCACGTGAGCAGGGCGCAACCCTCGATGTTGCATCCGTGGCGGCTTGGGTGGCCGAGGAGGAAATGGCAGTGCGGCCGGCGGTCTCGCTGGTGGAGCTCGCGGGCGGCGTCTTTTCGCCGTTGAGCCAGGGCGTCACCAACGAAGACCTGGCGCTCGCGCTCGAGCCGGCGTTGTGGCTGCTCGTCGCGCCCGACGCGCTGGGCGTGCTCCACGATGTCACCGCAACCCTGCGGGCGATGCGGCGCGCGCCCGACGCTTTGCTGTTGTCGGGCGCCCGGAAGACCGACCAGAGCACCGGCACCAACGCCGCAGAGCTTTCACGGCTTGGAATCGCCGAGGTACTGGAGGTCGTCGCAACGGGCACCAACAGCTGCAGCTCGACCGTGGAATGGCTGCTTCGGAACCGGGATTATAAGTCCGGTATCAAAAGCCATTAAGAGTGTCGGCCGTCGGGCCTAATTGACGACCCGTCCACCCTCGATACGAAGACGGCGGGCTCCGAGGCGCTCGGCGGTGCCGGCGCCGTGGGTGACCGCCACCACCAGCGAGCCACGCGCCACTTCCTCGCGAATCACGGCTTCGAGGCGATCGACGCTGGCGACGTCGAGCCCCGTCCACGGCTCGTCCAACAGCAACACTCCCGGATCGTGGACGAGCGCGCGCGCCAGCGCGATGCGCTGCCGTTGCCCCCTGGACAAGGTGCCGACAGGACGCTCGGCGAACGGCTCGGCTCCGACCCGGGCAATCACGCGCTCGACTTGTTCCGTCGCTCGCGACAAGCCGTGAATCTGCGCGACCAGCTCCACGTTGCGTCGGCCGGACAGCTCTCGGTAGCAATGCGATTCGTGCGCGACCCAGCCGATGTGGCGTCGCGCGTGCGACTGGTCTTCGCCCAGCGGCTCGTACCAGACGGTGCCGGAGGTCGGGCGCAGCACCGTGCCCAGGATGGCGAGCAGGGTGCTCTTGCCGGCGCCGTTGGGACCCTCGAGGAACGTCAACGAGCCAGCTTCGAAAGAAGCGGTCACTTGCCGGAGCGCCAGCGTAGCTCCGAAACGCCGCGTTACGCCGCGCACCTCGATGCGCGAGACCTGCATCGCGGCCCAGGTGACCACTGCTCGCACGTCCTGGCAAGGGTGGAAGCTCGGTCTCCGTCCCACGCGCAGATCACCGAACCGCCTCACGGTTTTGGGCCTGGGACCCGATGCCGATTCCCCCGCTGGGAGGCGCGTGCCTATCGGCAGAACAGTCATGCTACGATGCCGTCGATATGTCGTCTTCTGTCCTGGCCTTGCCGACAGAGCAGGCCCCGCGCGTGGCTGAGCTTCGGAACGCTGTGGAGAGCGCGCTCGAAGGGAAGGCGGAGGTCGTGGAGCTGGCGCTGGTCGCCTTGTTGGCTCGCGGCCACATTCTGATCGAGGACGTCCCCGGCGTCGGCAAGACCACGTTGGCGCGGGCGTTGGCGCGCGCCGTCGGCGGCGAGATGCGCCGCGTGCAGTTCACGAGCGATCTCTTGCCGAGCGACGTGGTCGGCGTCGTGATCTTCGATCAACGGACTTCGGAGTTCGTGCTGCGCCAAGGGCCGGTGTTCGCCAACGTGCTCTTGGCGGACGAGATCAACCGCGCCAGCCCGCGCACGCAGTCCGCCCTGCTCGAAGCCATGAGCGACGAGCAAGTCTCGATCGACGGGCGGACGCTGCCGCTGCCGGAGCCGTTCTTGGTCGTCGCCACCCAAAATCCCACCGATTTTGCCGGCACATTCCCGCTGCCGGAGTCCCAGCTCGACCGCTTCTTGATGCGCATTCACATCGGCTATCCGCCCGCGCACATCGAGACGCGCCTGATGCTGGACCCCGACGTGGATCGCGTGAAACTGGTGGCGCCCGTGCTCGATCCGCAGTCTTTGGTTTCGCTGCAGCGCGAGGTCGATCGCGTTTCGATGGACGGCGCCCTCGGAGCCTACTTGCAAGCGCTGATCACCGCGACCCGCACGAGCCCCACGTTGTCGCTCGGCGCCTCGACTCGCGCGGGGATGAACCTGGCGCGCGCCGCTCGTTCGCGCGCGCTGCTCAGCGGCCGCGACTATTGCATCGCGGACGACATTCACGGCTTGGCAGTCCCGGTGCTGTCGCACCGCGTGCGGCTCGCCGCTCACGCCGAGGGCTACGCGCCTTCGCGTGAGGAGTCCGAAGCCGCCGTGCGCGACGTGGTCGCTCGCGTGCCCGTGCCGCTCTAAACCGTGGAAAAGCCTGGGGTGCAGAAGCCGCCGCCCTCTGGGGCAAAACCGGCCGCCCCGGCGGTCCCGCCGCCGCTCAAGCCCGCGCCCAAGTCCAAGCCCCGCAACGACGGACTCCGTACGGGTTTTTGGGGCAAATGGCCACGCCGGCTGAAGCTGACCCGCGAGGGCAAGTACTTCATATTCATCACTTTTGGCGTGGGTGTCGCGGCGATCAACACCGGCAACAACCTGCTCTACCTGCTGCTCGGGATGCTGCTGTCGTTGATCATCGTCTCGGGGGTGTTGAGCGAGCTCAGCTTGCGCCACCTGACCGTGACGCGCCGCCTGCCACCACGCGCCCAAGTGGGCCGCCCCCATTTGGTCGAAATCGAGGTGTACAACCACAAGCAGCGGGTCCCCTCGTACGCCATCGAGGTCGAAGATTTGCGGGCCGGACAGCCGGCAGACAAGCGCTGCTTCTTCCTCAAGATCAGCCCGCGCTCCGCGCAGGTTGCGGCCTATCGGCGCACCCCTGCCCGGCGCGGTCGCGACCATCACGTCGGCTTTCGGGTGGCGACGCGCTTTCCATTCGGCTTGTTCGAAAAATCTCGGGAGGTGAGCGCTGACGACGAGCTCATCATCTACCCCGCGGTCGATCCGGTGCGGCTGCCGCAAACCGAATCCGGTGATCGCACCGGCGGGGAAAGCGCGCTCGGGCGCGGCAACGGCGACGAAATCCACGGGCTGCGTCTGATGCGCGAGGGTGACGATCCGCGCGACATCTACTGGCGCAAGAGCACCTTGCCGGACCAGCGCGTGCTGCGCGAGCGTGCCACCGACACCCGTCGCGACGTGGCGTTTTCAATCGACTCCAGCCATTCCGGCAAAGCGCCGGACGACGACTGGTCGTTACGTTTCGAGCGACGGATCCGCGATGTGGCGTCGCGCGCGGTCGCACATCTGAAGCGGGGCGACACCGTCTCGGTGTTGGCGTCGGGCGGCGAGCGCGTGCGCGCCAACACATCGGTCGGCGCCGATCCGCTCTTGCGCTTTCTGGCCCTGCTCGAGCCGTCTACGGAGCCCGAGCAACTGCCAGAAAAGCCCGCGAAGCTGCAGGTTTCGGCATGAGGTTCGGGCTCATCCACCGCATCATGACCGACGCCCTGGCGGCGCTCGGCTTGTTGTCTCTGCTGGCCAGCGGCGAGCTCAATCGCTGGTTCGTGCTCGCCACCTTGCTCGGTCTGGTGGTCGCGGTGGTGTTGCCGCAGCGCTATCAGGATTCGGGCATTTTGCGGCGCATCTCGGTGGTGTTGCCGCTTTCGTTGCTGGCGCTCCAGACCTCGCGGCTTTTTTCCGGCGAGAGCCTGCTGCCGCTGGCGGTCGAGTTTGCGGCGGCTTTGCAAGTGGTGCGCCTGGCCACGCGTCGGGGTGCGGCCCACGACCAGCAGGTGATCGTGCTGGCCTTGATGCATTTGATCGCCGGCACCGTGCTCGGCGGCGGCTTGTCGTACGGCTTGTGCTTCCTCGGTTTCCTGGTGGTCGCGCCGGGTGCGCTCGTGCTCAGCCACCTGCGTCGCGAGGTGGAGGGCAACTACCGCCAAGGCGCGCGTGACCGCACGGGTCTGCCCGTCGACGTGCCACGGATTCTGCGCAGCCGACGCGTGATCGGGCGGTCATTCCTGGTCTTCACCTGCTCGCTGTCGATTCCGATTTTCCTGTTTACGGCGCTGATTTTCGTGATGTTCCCGAGGGTGGGGCTTTCGTTGCTGCTGCTCGGGCAAGACCATCGCGAGCGCGTGGTCGGCTTTTCCGATCGCGTGGACCTCGGCGGCGTGGGCCGATTGCGGGCCGATCCGACCATCGTCATGCGCGTCGAGCACCCCAATTTGCCGGCAGAGCCGCCAGTCCGGTTGGCGCTCTACCTGCGCGGTGCCGCGTTCGATCGATATAATGGCCACTCTTGGTCGCGCACGACCCCGCCCACTCAGCTGCGCGCCGAGCAGATTGGCACCAGCGTTCGTATCCGCCGCTGGCCCGATGCGGCGCACGACCGCAAGCTGCGCATCGACCTGGAAGCCATCGATCCGAGCGTGGTCTTCGTCCCCCCCGACGCGGTCGGGCTCACCATTCTCACCCCCACCAACGTGGTGCCGACCGCGATTCCGACCTTGTACGTGACCCAGGAGGGGCAGCTTTCGTATCGCACTCAGGCCGACGGCGGGCTGCGCTACGAGGTGGCGCTCGCCGACGGCAGCGAGGGGCCGGTGCCGCCGCTCGATCCCATTGCGCGTGCGCGCTACCTGGCGGTCCCGTCGGACCTACCGGCGCGCGTGGGTGAGTTGGCCAAATCCTGGATCGGGAGCGAGACCGATCCCGAGCGCCGCGCCAAGCGCATCGAGGCGGCCCTCCGCAAGGGCTACCGCTACGACCTCGAGTCGCCGTCCGGTGCCGCCAAGAACCCGCTGGACCATTTTCTATTCGTCTCCAAGCGCGGCCACTGCGAGTTCTACTCCACCGCCATGGCCGTGATGCTGCGGACTCAAGGCGTCCCGACTCGCAACGTCAACGGCTTCATCGGCGGCACCTTCAATCGCTTCGGTCGCTACTATGCGGTCCGGCAGGGGGACGCCCACTCGTGGGTCGAGGTTTACGTCGACGGCAAAGGCTTCGTGCGCTTCGACCCGACCCCACCGGCCGATGCCGCGCCGCAAAGCGAAATCAACGGCGTCTTGGCGTTCGTTCGCGACATGGTCGAGGCGGCCGCGCAGCGTTGGGATCGCAACGTCGTTGGCTACGACATGCGCCAGCAGGTGAGCTTGCTGCGCGCTGTGCGCGACCGCTACGGCGAGCTGAAGACGAAGAGTCGCGTGGCGTCGACGGTTTTGGCCTCTCCGCGCCGTGCCTTCTTGAGCCTCACCGGCCTCGTGCTGGTGATCGCGGCGGGTGTGTATTGGTTCCGCCGCCGCGGCAAGCCACGGCCCAAGCTCACGCCGCCCAGCGAGATCGAGGCCCGCCAGCGCGAAACTGCGGAGCTCTACCGCGCGCTCGACGCCGCTCTCGCTCAGCGGGGAGCCCCGCGGCCCAGCGGTACTCCCCCGCTCACGCACGCGCGCGCTCTCGAAGCTCTTGGTCACCCGGTGGCTGAAGCGGCGCTGCAGCTCACCGAGCGCTACCTGCGGGCCCGCTTCGGTCACGAAGCCTTCTCGCTCGACGAGCGCCGCGAGTTTTTGCGGCAAGTACGTGAGCTGGCCAAGCCTCCGCGCGAACAACGCGCGGCCTAACCCCATATCTGCCGAGCCACGCGTCCGCGGACGAAAGTACGCGGACGAAAGTACGCTTAGCTGCGAGCTTTGAGCACGACGCGCGCGGCGCCAAGCTCGCGCGATTCGGACGCGCCATACCAGGCGCCTTCGCTGGGCCGAGCCTCGGCGCCGTCGAACTCCAGGTCGGCCTCGCCTTGCTCGATCCAGGCGACGATGACCTGAGATGCATCGACGGATTCGCCGACGCGCAGCACGTCGACCGCGACTCCACGCGATAGCTCCTCGGCCGTGACCGAACGTTGCGCCGACGCCAGCGGCTTGTGCCGTAGGCCCGGCAAATTGCCTTCGGCCACGCTTTCGCGCGCATACGATTGAACCACCAGACGATAGCGACCGCCGGTCGAGCCGAGCGCGCCCTTATCGGCCGAGACCTCGGCCCGGACCCGGTCGAGATGACCCAGGCCGATGGTGGTGGCAGCGAGGAGCGCCATCCATGAAGCACCGACCGCGGCGGACGACGCTACGACCGTCGCGGCGCGGCTTACGCGCCCGGGGGCTTTCTTGTCGTTCGGGTTTGCCACTTGGATAATCTCCACTTGCTACGTAGGAGAACCTAAGCAGGTTTCATGCCAGGGACGGAATCGCGCCAAGTGTGCGAACCGGGGTCGTTTCGACCGTCCAGGATCGCGACATTGAGGTCGCGGCGCACCCGGCGGCCGGGTCATATGGACCCCAGAGACGGCCGGCCGCCCTTCTCAAATTGGTCCGCGCTGGGAGCGAGAGCCCAACAAATTCAATTGGTTGCGATCTGCCGTGCCCAGGCCAGCGTTGAGGCACAAGCCAGGTCAATCCCGACTGCAGAGCTGTTGCGCTCGAAGGGGCCGAGTGTGACGCCAAGATCGCGACCGTGACGGACCGCGGCAATGAGACCCTGGCTGTGCCTGGGCCGACACACTTTGTCGCCCAGCCGCTTGGCCGAAACCGCCGAGTCAGGAACGGCGCGCTCCTCATGCCTGCGGTCGGTCAACGGTAGAGAACGCGCCAGGGCCACGAAAGCTCGCTCGGCTGCTTCTGCCGAATCGAAGCGAATGTGCCAGCCGATCGCCCAACGCTGGCGCGCGTCGTCGCTGAAGATGGCGATGCGATCTCCACCCCAGTCGGAAGCAGCTTCCGCGGCGGTGCCGGCTGGCAGCCACTCTTCGAAGAGAATCCGCAGCGTCTGTTCGCCCATGACGTCGTGAAAGCGCTCTTGCAGCTGCGGAGCGAAGGCGGGCGGAGGCGGCAACGGCACGACCAACGGCGGCTCGTGCGCCAAGAACTTCTCCGGATGCAGCAGCTGCTCGGTGCTGATGGGCGGCGAGCGCCACGCCTCGTCCACGGCCGCGAAGCCCCCGCGCCGGCGCAGGTAATTGGTGAAGGCCAGCCCGTCGACGTAGGGCGCCAAGAGCGAGCGAACCAGCACGGGGGGCGCGGTGAGCGCCGCGCTGCCGAGGAGGGTTTGGGCGCGCATCAGCCCATCGGGCATCTCCAGCGCGGTGGCGCCTCGAGGTTTGAGCATGGCGTCGAGCATGGCGCTCGTCGCGTCACCTTCTGCCAGCGCATGGACGGCGGCCTGGCCGTCACCCTGATCTGGCTGCCAATCGGTCAGGTGCGACAGGTCGTAGTGTTGGTCCTGGAGAGCGTGGACGAGCTCGTGCCAGAGGGTGACGTCCGCTTCGTCGCCGTCCAAGTCGCCTCCGACGAAGAACGTCTTTTGCTTGGGGTCGTAAAAACCGAGCAACTGCGACGACATCAGGTCGGTGACGCTCGCGCGGTAGTCGAAGGTGGCGTCGACGGTGCCGAAGCCATAGAGCAAGGCTTCGGTCGCTTCGAGCACGTCCTTGGGCGTTTCCTCGTCGAGCTGGGCCGCGATGTAGCGTTGAATCTCGGTACGCCCGATCAGCCGCCCTTGGACGGCCGACTTGGCGGGCAGGTGTCGAATCTCGGAAACGTAGGCGAGCGCGCTCTGCAGCTTGTCCTGCAAAGCTTGCTCCTTGGTTCGAGGCGCGCCGGTAGGAGCGCTCACCGGAACCACCGGCTTGGCCAAAACCGCGGCGGCGCCGACGCGCGGTGCGGTAGTGGGCGTGGCTGGCGCACAGCTGACGCTGACCAGGGTGGCCGTCGCCAGCGCAATTGCGAGCAGCTTCATCCGACGGCTGCGCTGCGCAACCGCTCGAGCGCGACGCCGCGGTCCTTCTGTCCGAAGATGGCGCTGCCGGCCACCAGCACGTTCGCCCCCGCTTCGGTGACGAGGCGGGCGTTGTCAGGTCCGATGCCGCCGTCGATTTCCAGATCGATGTCGCGCCCGCTGGCGTCGATCATCTGCCTGAGGTGGCGGAGCTTGGGCAACACTAAGGGAAGGAAACTTTGGCCGCCGAAACCGGGGTTTACGCTCATGACCAGGATCAGGTCCACGTCGTCGAGCACGTAGCGAATGGTGTCCTCCGGTGTGTGCGGATTCAGCACCACGCCTGCGCGCTTGCCCAGCGCCCGAATCGCGTGGAGGGTCCGCTGGAGGTGTGGCGACGCTTCGACGTGCACGCTCATGATGTCGGCGCCAGCGTTGGCGAATTCCTCCAGATACCGCTCTGGCTCCACGATCATCAGGTGACAGTCGACGACCGCTTTCGTCGCAGCCCGGACCGCCCTAACGACTGGTGGCCCCAGTGTAATGTTGGGTACGAAGCGCCCGTCCATGACGTCCACGTGGATGTACTCGGCCCCGAGCGTTTCCACCTGGTGGACCTCTTCGGCCAGCCGTCCAAGGTCGGCCGCCAGAATCGAAGGGGCTAGCTTCAATCGTTTCATAGCGCCGAGTGTTTTACGCCACTTCCCATCCTGAGTCGAAAATCACATGTTACGCTGGAATCTCCACTTGGAGCTGTTCGCTAGACGCCCATGATCACGCGCCCCCTTGGTAAGCAAGACTACGATCACATCGTCCAGATCATCGATCGCTGGTGGGGCGGGCCGACGACGGCGCTCGCACATCCCATCTTCTTCTACGAGCTCGGGGCCATGGCGCGCGTCGTAGAGCACGACGGCATCCTGGTTGGCTTCCTGCTCGGCTTCGTCGCGCCCGGTCCGCCCAGGACCGGCTACGTGCACCTCGTCGGCATTCACCCCGACTACCGGCGCCGCGGCGTGGGCAAAGTGCTGTACCAAACCTTCGAAGAAGATTCGCGGGCAGCCAACTGCACGCGCCTCAAAGCCATCACCACGACCGGGAACGAGGGCTCCATCGCTTTTCACCGCGCGACGGGCTGGAGCGTTTCGAACATCGAGGACTACGCAGGTCCTGCGCGCCCGCGTGTCGTCTTTCACAAGAGCCTTTGATCCCCGACAACGCCACCGTCACGGCCGCAAGGCAGGGGAGGGAAGCGTTGGCGACGGCCCTGTTGTCGCTGCAAACAGCGGGCATTTCCGACGCTAGTCTGGAGCGCGCCATCGAGAACACGGCGTTGGCTTCGAGCGCTCTGTACAACGTCGAGGCTGCGGCGCAGACGGAAGAAGCCGCGGCGAGCTTCATCCACGGGGCCGCCGAGGCGCTGCAGCGCGCGATGGTGGAAGTGAGCGCGCTCAGAGATCGGCATTCCAAGCTCGAGGTCGGCGCCAGCGCCATCGCGCGAACCTTGGCGCTGTTGTACCCCGTGCTTCGGCACTCCGCGCGCCAGCGTCGTGCGCGCCTGCCGGCAGGCGGGTTGTCCGATTCCGACGCGCGTGAGCTGCGCACGATGGCGGGCTTCCCCCGGGCGCCCAGTCCCACCGGGCGCGTCCGGCGGCCTTCGGACTTCGACGGGCGCGAGCGTCGCGCCAAGAGCAACTCGCGTGTCTTCATCGAGGTCGAGATTGGCCTCACTTCGGAGTCGCACATCTACACGGGGCTTTCGCTCGACGTGTCGACGGGCGGCGTGTTCGTCGCCACTTACGAGCCGGCCCCGCCCGGCACCGCGGTTTCGCTGTGCTTCGTCCTACCCGATGGCCACGTGGTGAACGCCGAGGGCGCCGTGCGCTGGACACGAGCGGCCACCGAAGACGCGCCGCCCGGCATGGGCGTCGCCTTCACGGCCATTTCTCGCGAGTCGGTCGAGCACATTGCTGGTTTTTGTGCCAGCCGCCCGCCGCTGTACTTCGACGAGTGAAGCCTTCCGTAGTAGTGATGACCGGCGATGAGCAGTGAGTCACCCAGCCTGATTGGCCCCGCAGAGCTACGAAACATCGGGCTTTTCGGCGCGCTCAGCGACGACGTGCTCGAGTATCTGTCGACCTTGCTCTCGGTCGAGACCCCGCCGGCGGGGGCCACCCTGTTCCGCGAGGGGGAGGACGCCAACGCGATGTTCGTCGTCATCAGCGGCGAGGTCGAGGTGCTGAAGAAGAGCAAGCGAGCCGTCGAGGCGCGGGTTGCCGTGCTCGGCCCCGGCGACTGGTTCGGCGAGATGAGCATCGTCGACATTCAGCCTCGCTCGGCGACGGTGCGAGCGTTGGCGCCCAGTCGGCTGCTCAAGGTAACGTCCGCGGATCTCGACGCGCTTTACCGCCATGATTTGCGCAGTTACGCCATCATCATCTTGAATTTGGCGCGCGAGCTGAGCCGGCGTTTGCGCGTGGCTGACGGCATTTTGGCCGACCTGATTTCGAACGTGATGGACCAGTACCTGAGCCGCCCAGCGGCTGGCTGAGGCGTCGGGCTACTTCGGCGGAACGCTTCCGACTCCGTCGCCACCCGCGCCGGATTCGCTGCTGCCACCCGCGCCGGATTCGCTGGCGCCGCCCGCGCCCGCTTCGTCGGCGCCGCCAGCACCGCCGACCGAGGGCGTGTCCCCCGGCGCGTTGCCGCCCAGGCCGATGTTGAGAGTGCCGCCCGTCGCGCCGCCGCCGGGACTTGCGGTTGTTCCGCTGCCTGCCGCACTCGTAGGGGGTGCTCCGCCTCCATTGGCGCCTTGGGCACTTCCGCCCGACGCGCCCGGGGACGAGGGGCCGACGTCGTCGTCGCGACCCGGCAAGGGCGGCTGAGGGTTGATTTCGCAGGCGCTCGACGCCAAGACGACGGCGAGCGAGAGGCACCAGCGAAATCGGCGCGAGAGCATCCGGCCGATATTTAGCACGATTTGAGCCAAAGCCCCTGTGCCGCAGCTCGGGAACCGCGGGGCCTCGTAGCTATCGCGAAATGGGGGCGATCGCTAGGGCTCGCGAGGGGGCGCCTTGGCACAAACTGGCACAAGACCGGATCCAGGGATCCGGTCGGTGGTTCGGTCAGTGGACTCGACGTAGCCTCAACCGTGCCCACCGCCGCCGAGCGCCGGGTCGCCCCCGAGGCCGGCTTCGCCGCCGGCGCCAGCGGCGCTTGCAGCGCCACCAGCTTCGGGCGCGCCGCCACTGGCCTCGCCACCGCTGGCCTCGCCGCCGCTACCTTGACCGCCCGTAACAGCGCTGCCTCCCACGCTTGGAGCCCCGCCGCCAACGCTCGATTTGCCACCGCTGGACGCGCCAGCAGTGGGGACCGCGACGCTACCGCCCAGATTTACCCCGGTTCCGCCTTGGTTGCCCAAGGACGTGCCACCGCTGTTCGAGCCGCTGCCGACCGGTAGAGCTGGCTGCGGGTTCAGATCGCAAGCGCCTGCCAGCCAGGTCAGGCCGACCAGGCAGAACCAAAGCGCACGACGCAGCGTTACGGACACCGACCCAAGCTTAGCAACATCCCTGCCAGCGCGCAGCACCCGGGCGGCTCAGCCTTGCTGGCGCCGGCCGCGAGCGCGGGCCAGTAGGGACAAAGCCGCGTGCGTGTCCGGCGGAGACCGGCGCAGTCCGGCCGCGACCTTGCTCAGCTCGGCGCTGAGCTGCTCGGCGGCGCGGGCGACCTCGTCGGCGTTGGTCTCGAAAATGTCGCTCCACATCGATTCCAGGCCGCCCGCCCCGCGCGTTGCGCGCTCGAAAGCCGGGCCCATGGCGACGCGAGCTTGCTGGTCTTCGGCCAAAATGTAGAGCGAGCTGGCGAGCAGCTGCGGCAAATGGCTGGTCACTGCGACCGCGCGATCATGCGCTTCGGGAGTGAGCTCGACCAAGCGCGCTCCGGTGAGCGCGATCATTTCTGCGACGGCTTCGCGCGCGGCGGGCTCGGCGTGCTCCGGACAGACGATCCAGGTGCGGCCTTCGAACAGATCGCCGCGGGCGTTTTCGATCCCGCCGTCGGGCAGCCCCGCCATGGGGTGCCCCGGCACGAAGCGCGCGCTGTGGGGATTTTCGGAGGCGGCTTGGGCAATCTCCCGCTTGGTGGAGCCGCAGTCGGTCACGACCGGCGAGTGCGTGAGGCTCCAGGGCAAAAGCCGGATGATCGTGCTCACCGGCACGGCCAGCACGGTGAGATCGGAGCGCTCGAGGGCCGCCTTCAATGACTCGGTTTCTTCGAGCGGCAAGTGCTCGTCGGCGGCGTTTTTGGCTTCGGCGCGGGCCAGAACGGGCGCGCGGTCGATGGCGGTGACGTGAACGGCGCCGTTGCGACGCAGCGCCAGCGAAAGCGAGCCCCCAATCAAGCCGAAGCCGACGATGGAGATTCGCTTCATCCGCGGATGGCCTGGCCGATGCCGCGTAGCTTTTCAGCCAGCGCCACGGCGTCGCTCCAACTGAGGGTGGCGGGAACACGCGGCACCTCTCCGACGGGGCCGATCCACGTGCGGAGAATCACGCCGTCGGCACCGGCGGCGATGGCCGCGCACGCGACCGACTCGACGTACCGGGCTCGCTGGGCGATGCTGGGCACGTCGACGACGATGGGAAGGTGAGTGCGCTGCTTGGCGCGAGCAATGGCCGCAATCTCCAAGGTGCGCGCGCCGTTCGGGTATTCGCCGCCGGCTTCCAACAGCACGATGCTGCTGTCGCCGCGGGCGAGCTCACGCTCGGCGGCGCCGATCCAGGCGTTGGCGCCCCAGCTGGGGCCGCGCTCCACGAAATGGACGGCAAAACGCTGGTCCGAAGGCTGGGGGTGGACGGACAGGCAAACCAACGCGCCGATCGTGTCGACCGCGCGTGGCGAGCGCGTCACGGCGGCGTCGAAGGGGCGACCCGCACGCACCTCGTAGGTGAGGTCCTTCGCGGCCGGGGGCGGCTGACTGGCGCCGCCGAGCGACGTCGGGGCCGAGCCGTTGCCCGTCCCGGGGCCGACGGCTTCGATGGCGATCCAAGGCTTGTCTCCACCGATGCTGCCCCACGGGCCTTCAATGACAGTGGACTGCTGTCGAAAGCGACGGGAGGCGAGCCGGAACTGTTCGCTCACGCGAACGACCTGTGAAACCCCCGGAAACTCGCTCACCACGGAGACGTCGTTACCGGAAAGGTCGCCGACGACACCCAAAATGGTGGTCGTGCTGCCGCTCGACCGGTGCACGTCGAAGCCCGCGTTCACCAGAAACGAAATCACGCTCTCAACGGCCTGGTCGCTCGCGTCCGGCTCCATCACCACAATCATGGGAGCGCGAACTTAACAGATTGCAGCTTCCGCGGGCGGGCTCCGTGTTATCTTTCCAGTTCTTATGGGCCGGTCGGGCCGCTCCGTCGCGCAGTCGATGGGGCCCCAACCCCACCTCCGCCATGCATTCCCAACCCTCTGCAGACCCGCTGCTCGGCACGACCGTAGCGGGACGCTACAAGGTCATCAAGTTGCTCGGGGAAGGCGGGATGGGCCAGGTTTATCTCGCCGAGCACTCCGCCATCGAAAAGCGCATCGCGCTCAAGGTGCTGCGCGCCGAGTACGCGCACAAGGGCGAGATCGTGACCCGCTTCCAGCAGGAGGCGATCAGCGCTTCGCGCATCAAGCACCCCAACGTGCTCGACGTCTTCGATTTCGGACAGCTCGAGAACGGCTGTTTTTACCTGGCAATGGAGTTCCTGGAAGGGAACGACTTGGCCGACGAGCTCCAGCGTTCGCGGGTGTTGACCGCGCCGCGTGCGCTGCCCATCGCGATGCAAATCTGCCGGGCGCTTTCGGCTGCACACGCCAAAGGCGTCGTGCACCGCGACATGAAGCCGGAAAACGTCTTCTTGCAGCGCACCGGGGACGGCGAAGAAATCGTCAAAATCGTCGATTTCGGTATCGCCCAGCTCAAGCCCAGCAACGAAGAAGCGGCGGCCGTGTCCACCCACCGGCGCCTGACCCGTACGGGGATGATTTTCGGTACGCCCGAGTACATGGCGCCCGAGCAGGCCAGCGGGAAGCACGCCGACCTGCGTTGCGACATCTACGCCGTCGGCATCATCCTGTTCGAGCTGTTCACCGGCGCCGTGCCATTCACCGGCGAAACCTTCCTGGGTGTGCTGACCAAGCACCTGAACGAGATGCCGCCGTCCATGCGCGCGGTGTACCCCGACCTTCAGATCTCCAACGAGCTGGAAGCGGTGGTGGCTCGCACGTTGGCCAAAGACCCAACCCAGCGCTACCAGACGATGAACGAGCTGGCGGCCGCGCTCGCCGCCACCCCGGAAGGCCAGTATGCGGGCCTGCGCGGCCCTTACAGCCAGGTGGGTGACGGACGTGGCTCGGCGCAGCCCTCCGGCGCCACGCCGAACCCCACGGCGCAACAGTTCGTCGCCAAACCGAGCGTGCCCCAGCACCCGCTCGGCCCGGGTGCCGGGCCCGAGCTGACCGACGCCGCCCGGGCCGCCGTCACCATGCCGGGCCAGCCCACCGGGGTCGAAGCGCGGGCCGAAACGCAGCTCGGCGCCGAATCCGCTACCAGGCCGCCAACCAAGGCCGGGGGAGCGGGCGCGATCGTGTTTTCGCTGTTGGCGGTGTTGGTGCTGGGTGGCGGCGCGGCCGCCTTCTTCCTGCACGGCGGGAGCACGACGCCGATTGCCGCTTCCGCCTCTCCCAAGCCTGTCGAGACCGCGCCCGTGGCGCTGCCCGTAGCGGCCGAAGCGCCTCCCGCCGTACCGTCCGCGGCTCCGCCCGCCACGTCTGTCGTCGCACCGGCCGCGCCTCCTCCAGTCGCGGGGGTCAAGCTCGAGGTCGTGACGGATCCTCCGGGCGCCACCTTGCTGAAGAACGGCTTTCAAGTGTGCGACGCCACCCCGTGCGAGGTCACGGCCGCGGTCAACGAGACGCTCGAGCTTGCCGGTGAGAAAGGGCCGCTCAAAGGCAAAGCCAAGGTGCTGGCGCAGAAGGATCAGCGCGTCACCATCAAGCTTGCCGCGCCCGTTGCCGCCCCACCCAAAGCGCGCATGTGCGAGGTCGAGATCGACGGCTTGAAGATCCTCCGGCCCTGCCCGTGAGGCGGCTGGACGTAGGCATCGTCGGCGCCGGCTTCGCAGGTGCCGCGTCCGCGCTGTTTCTGGCCGATCGAGGCCACTCGGTCACGCTTTACGAAGAAGCCGACCAGCCTCGACCGGTGGGCGCCGGCATCTTGATGCAGCCGCTCGGCCTGAGCGTCTTGGCGGATTTGGGGCTGCTTTCGGCCGCGCGGGGGCGGGGCAGCCGCGTCGACTCGCTGCTTTGCAAAACCAGCTCCGGGCGGACCGTGCTCGATCTTTCCTATCGCGACTTGTTCAGCGATTGGCATGGCTTGGGCATGCATCGCGGCGCGCTGTTCGAGCTGTTGCACGGACAGTTGTCACCGCGCGGGGTGAAGCTAGTCACGGGCGCGTCGGTGCTGGGCTCGCGCCTGACTCGAAGCGGCATCCGGCCCCGGTTGGCGGACGGCAGCGAGCCCGGCGAGCATCAGCTGTTGGTCGTTGCCGACGGAGCCCGCTCCGCGCTGCGACGCACGATACCGGGCGCGCGGGCGACGCCGTACCCTTGGGGTGCGCTCTGGTTCGTCGGTCGCGATCCGGACGGTGTCTTTGCGGGCAGCTTGCAGCAAATTGCCGACAGTACGCACACTTTGCTGGGTTTTTTACCGTGCGGCGCGGGCCCGCAGAGCGCGAGCGACGCGCCGCTCGTCAGCCTGTTTTGGAGCCTGCCCGTGCGCGACTTCGCTCGCCGCGACTTCGACTTGGAGCGCTGGAAAGAGCGCGTGCTCGCCCTCGAGCCGCGCGCAGCAGGGCTGGTCGCGCAAATCACCGCCCCCCGCCAGTTGCTACCTGCCAGCTACTTCGATGTCTCGCTGCCCCGCTTCGACGGCGAGCGGCTGGTGTTCATCGGTGACGCCGCGCACGCTACCAGCCCGCAGTTGGGACAGGGCACCACCCTGGCGCTCGAAGACGCCCGTGTGCTCTCGGCTTGTGTTTCCGGAGCGAGCAGCCTGGCGGCGGGGCTGGCTCGATTCGACGCCGCGCGACGCGCGCACGTCCGCTACTACCAACGAGCCTCCTGGGCTTTGACGCCCTTTTTTCAGTCCGATTCGGCGCTGCTGGCTGAGCTCCGCGACCTCGGCATGGGAGCGCTCTGCCGCTTCCCACCGAGCCGCCGCCTGATGCTGAGGACGCTGGCCGGCGTGCAACGCGGCTTTCTGGGCGAGACGCTGCCGCTCTCGCCAATCCGCTCGCGGCTGGGCGGGAATCAGGCGTAGTTGTGTTAGCGTCGCGGCCCGTCACCAGGAGCTTCGCTCATGCATCGTCGTCAGCTTTTCAGCCTCGCAGTCGCCGTCGGTATCGCCGTTTCTGGCTCGGCTTGTAAGAAAAAGGACGAGGCCGGTGGCAGTGGCTCGGCCGGCTCCGGCAAGGCTGAAGCCAGCGAGATCGTGATCGGCCACTACGCCTCGATGACCGGCAACACCGCGCATTTCGGGCAGGACACGGACAAGGCCGCGCGACTTGCTGCCGACCAACTGAACGAGGCGGGCGGTGTCTTGGGCAAAAAGCTCAAGATCGTCACCCTCGACACGCGCGGCAACGGCGCCGAGGCGGCCAACGCCGTGACACGGCTGATCGACGTAGAAAAGGCCACCGCCATCTTGGGCGAGGTGGCGTCCAGCCTCTCGTTGCAGGGCGGGCCAATCGCGCAGCGCCGAAAAATCCCGATGGTTTCGCCTTCATCCACGAATCCGAAGGTGACGCAGATCGGCGACTACGTGTTTCGCGTCTGCTACATCGATCCGTTTCAAGGCAAAGTCATGGCCATCTTCGCGCGTCAGACGCTGAAGCTGGACAAAGTCGCGATCTTGAAAGACGTGAAGAACGACTACTCCATCGGCCTGGCCGATGCGTTTCAGAAGGCGTTCGTCGCTGCGGGCGGAACGATCGCGGTCGAGCAGTCGTACTCGGCAGGCGATACCGATTTCAGCGCGCAGGTGACGGCGATCAAGAGCTCGGGCGCGCAAGCCATTTGGGTGCCCGGCTACTACGCCGAGGTCGGCGCGATCGCGCGGACGGCAGCGCGCTTGGGCGTGAAAATACCGCTGCTCGGCGGTGACGGTTGGGACGCTCCGGAGCTGTTCACGATCGGCGGCGACGCCCTGAACGGCTCGTACTTTTCCAACCATTTCGCGCCCGACCAGGCCTCGCCCAAAGCCCAGAAATTCGTGGCGGATTTCAAGGCCAAGTATGGCCAAGAACCCACCGGCCTGGGCGCGCTCGGCTACGACGGCGTCATGGTCATCGCCGACGCCATCAAGCGCGCGGGCAAGGTCGACACCGCCGCGATCCGGGACGCGCTGGCCACCACCAAAGACTACGAAGCCGTGACCGGAAAGATCACGATGGACAAAGATCGCAACCCGGAAAAAAGCGTGGTGGTCCTGAAAATCGACGGCGGCAAAGCCAAATACGAAAGCCTCGTCAATCCCTAAGGGGTCTAGGTTACCTCCGCACTTCGCCCATGCGTTTTTGCGATTTTTTCGTCAGGAAGCGCAGCCGGCGCCCGGCCTCGCCGGGTTTTCTAAAATTCCCTCTCCGTCTTGATCGTGATCTGCTCTCGCCAAAGTCGGCTGGCTCCTTCCAGCTCGCGCTACCGCGCTCGCGAATGATGCAACGAAGCTGGCGACCAACCCCTAACCGCCTGACATCTACGCCGTGAGCACGCTCCTCCAACAGATCTTGAACGGCCTCTCGCTCGGGTCGATCTACGCGCTGATCGCTCTCGGGTACACGATGGTGTACGGCATCCTGAAGCTGATCAACTTCGCGCACGGCGAAGTGTTCATGATCGGCGCCTACGCGGGCTACTTCGGCGCGTTGGGGCTGGGCGTCGAACGCTACGGCAGCGCCGGCTTGCCGCTCTATTTGGCGGTTTTGGTGCTCATTTTCGCGATGGCGGTGGCCGCCTTGTTGGGGGTGAGCATCGAGTTTTTGGCGTATCGGCCCGTGCGCTCGGCGCCGCGCCTCACCCCGCTGATCACCGCGATTGGCGTGAGCTTGTTCCTGCAGAACGCGGCCATGCTGCTGTTCACGCCGAACCCGCGACCGTACCCGCCCATCTTGCGTGAGGTGCGCTTCGAGCTGGGCGGGGTCATCGTCACCAACGTCAAGCTGACCATCTTCGTCGTGGCGCTGGCGTTGATGGTGGGCCTGCATTGGTTCATCCAGAAGACCTGGACCGGCAAGGCCATGCGCGCGGTCTCGACCAACATCGACGCCGCTCGCTTGATGGGCATCGACACCGATCGCATCATCCGCGCAACCTTCGCGGTCGGTTCGGCGCTGGCGGCGGCGGGTGGCATTCTGTTCGGCCTGGACCAGATCATCATCAACCCGCTGATGGGCGTGCTGACGGGCCTCAAAGCCTTCGTAGCCGCGGTTTTGGGGGGAATCGGCAACATTCGGGGCGCGGTGCTCGGAGGCCTGCTGATCGGCTTGGCCGAGCAGCTCACCGCCGGCTACCTCTCGCCCGACTACCGCGACGCGATCACGTTCGTGATCCTGATCATCATCTTGATCCTGCGCCCGCAAGGGTTGCTCGGCGTCGTGCGCCCGGAGAAAGTGTGATGCAGCTCCTTCGGCGTTTGGCGATCGCCACGGCTACGGGGCTCGTGCTCTACGGCGTTGGCGCGTGGTTGCAGGACGGCGTGATCGAATACGTGCAGCGCATCGTGTTGCTGGCCGGCATCAACGTGATCTTGGCGGTGGGCCTGAACCTGATCAACGGCACGACCGGACAATTCTCGATCGGGCACGCTGGCTTCATGGCCGTGGGCGCGTACGGGGCGGCGTTCTTCGGGGTGAAGCTGGCCCCGTTCTTTCAAGGACTGCTGGGCCAAGGCGCGCTCGCGGACGCGGTGACGTTCAACGTAGCGCTGCTCATTGGCGCGGTGCTGGCGGGCCTTTCCGGGCTGTTGGTCGGCGCCCCGAGCCTGCGTTTGCGCGGTGACTACCTGGCCGTCGTCACCCTGGGATTCGGGGAAATCATTAGGATTTCTTTCAACAATGCCCGCTTCTTGGGTGCCGCCACTGGCTACTTCGGCGACACGCCGGCGGGGCTGCCCGCGTACACCAGCTTCTTCTGGGTCTATGCCTGGGCCATCGCGATCGTGATTCTGATCTCGAACCTCACGTTCTCTCAAACCGGTCGCTCGCTATCCGCCATTCGCGAGGACGAGATCGCTGCCGAAGCCATGGCCACCCCCACCACGCGGCTGAAGGTGCTGGCCTTCTCGCTCAGCGCCGCCAGCGCCGGCATCGCGGGCGGCCTGTTTGCGTACATGCAGTCGGGCATTCGCCCCGAAGACTTCAGCTTCGACAAGTCCATCGACATGATCGTGATGATCATCATCGGCGGCTTGGGCTCGATTTCCGGCGCCATCGTCGGAGGCGTGTTCGTGGCGGTGACACTGGAGCTGATGCGAGATTTGCAGCAGTACCGGCTGGTGCTGTACGCGCTTTTACTGATCGTCATCATGCTGGTGCGGCCCGAAGGGTTGTTGGGGAGCCGAGAGCTGCCGGCGCTTTTTCGTGCCCGCTTCGGTCGCCCGAAGCCGTCGGCCGGGAGCGCGAAATGAGCCTACTTTCGCTGCAAAATGTCGACAAAATCTTCGGTGGCTTGCGTGCCTTGAAGCAGGTGTCGTTCGACGTTCCAGAGAAAGCCATCTTCGGGCTGATCGGCCCCAACGGCGCCGGCAAGACCACCCTGTTCAACGTCATCACCGGTGTGTATTCGCCGGATGGCGGCAGCATCCGCTTCGAGGGCCGCTCCATCGGCGGCGAGTCGACCGCCAGCGTGGCGCATCGGGGCATCGCGCGGACCTTTCAGAACATTCGCTTGTTCCGCTCGATGACGGTGGAGGAGAACGTGATGGTTGCGGGCCATCACCTGCACCAAGCCAGCGTGCTCTCCGCCATGTTTCGCACCAAAGCCCAAGCCGAGGACGAGGCGCGCCTGCGCAAGCGAGCGGGTGAGCTGCTCGACGTCATGGGCCTCGGCAAGCATGCCCAAGAAGTGGCCGGGTCGTTGCCCTACGGCTCGCAGCGCCGGCTCGAAATCGCCCGCGCGTTGATGCTGAAGCCCAAGCTGCTGTTGCTGGACGAGCCCGCGGCCGGGATGAACAGCCAAGAAGCGGCCGAGCTGGAGCGGCAAATTCGCTTTCTACGGGACGAAATGGGCCTGACGGTGGTGCTGGTGGAGCACAACATGGCGGTCGTCATGAGCGTGTGCGAGTCGGTGCACGTGGTCGACCATGGCGAGACGATTGCGTCGGGCACGCCCGAGCAGGTCAAGAAGGATCCGGCCGTACTGGCCGCCTACCTGGGCAAGTCGACGGAAGACGTGGCATGACCGAAGCCGCTCTGCACGTTCGAGATCTGCGCGTGAGCTACGGCGGCATCGCCGCCGTCAAAGGCGTCTCGCTCGAGGTCGAGCGCGGCGAAATCGTGACTTTGATCGGCGCCAACGGCGCCGGCAAGACCAGCACCCTCAAGGCAATCGTCGGCTTGGTGCCAGCGCAGTCGGGCAGCGTCGAGCTGTTCGGCCAGCCCCTGCGCGGCGTCGCCACTCACCGCATCGTCGAGCGCGGGGTCGCTTTGGTTCCCGAAGGCCGCGCAATTTTTGGCAACTTGAGCGTGTCCGAGAACCTAGAGCTGGGCGCGTTTTTGAAGCGTGAGCCGGCCGCGCTGGCCGAGCGCCTGGCCCGCGTATTGAAGCTATTTCCGCGCCTTTCGGAGCGCATGGCGCAAGAAGCGGGCACGCTTTCGGGCGGCGAGCAGCAGATGCTGGCCATCGGGCGCGCGCTGATGAGCGACCCGAAGCTGCTCTTGTTGGACGAGCCGAGCCTGGGGCTGGCTCCCAAGCTGGTGGAGCAGATTTTCGAAGCCATCGTCGAAGTGGCCAAAGGCGGGCTTACCATTTTGCTCGTCGAGCAAAACACGCGGCTCGCGCTCGAGACCGCATCGCGCGCCTACGTGTTGGTGACCGGCGAATTGGCGTTGTCGGGTCCCTGCGTGGAGCTACGCCAAGACCCGCGCATCAAGGGCGCCTACTTGGGCGAAGACGTCTCTGCGTGATGGCGACCGCGGAGCGCGCCGTCCTGTCGCCCCGCATCACCTATCGCGGCAACCTTCGCTCTACCCGGCATGGCTGGCTGCGCCTTACGCCCGCCTACTCGGTGGAGCTCGTGCGCGAGCTGGTGGTGGCGCGCTCCCGGCCAGATTTGCCGGTTTTGGACCCGTTTTGTGGTACCGGCACGACCCTGACGACGTGCGCCGAGCTCGGCATTGCTTGCCACACCGTCGACATCAATCCGTTCTTGCGCTGGTTGGCCGAAGCCAAGAGCCGCAGCTACTCCAGCGCCGATTTGAGCAAAGCGAGCGCGCTGGTCGACGCCATGGCGCGCGCCGCCGGCCGCGGTCGCGCGCTGGCTTGGGTGCCCCCGTTGCACCACATCGAAAAGTGGTGGGACGAAGACACCCTGGGGGCGCTCTCACGCGCCTTCGGCGAGCTTTCGGGCAAGCGGGGCAAAGCGCGTGACCTGGCCGCGTTGGCGTTCTGTCGCGCTCTGGTCGACGCCGGCAACGTCAGCTTTCGGCACCAGTCGATGTCGTTTCGCGAGCGCCGTCCGGGGCCCGACGTCGCTACCTTGCTGCGCGCTGCATTCGAGGCGCTGCGCTCGTCCGCGGCAGCGCCGATTTTGGGCCGCGGCGCTGCGGTCTGGCTTGGCGACTCACGCCGTTTGGACGAGATTTTACCAATCAATTCGTGTGGTTCGGTCGTGACGTCGCCACCCTACGTCAACCGCATGAGTTACATCCGCGAGCTGCGCCCGTACATGTACTGGCTCGGGTTCTTGGACGACGGACGACAGGCGGGCGAGCTGGACTGGCGCGCCATCGGTGGCACCTGGGGCGTTGCTACCAGCAAGCTCTCGCGTTGGAAACCGGACAGGGAGCTAGAGCTTCCGCGCCTTCAGCCATTGCTGCGGAAGATCGAAAAACAGAGCCAGGTCTTGGCTCGCTACGTCGAGCGCTACTTCTGCGACATGGATCGACACGTGCAGAGCTTGGCAAGCGTGCTCGCGCGCAGTGGGCGAGCTCACTACGTGGTGGGCAACTCGAAGTTCTTCGACGTGCTCGTACCGGCGGAGAAGCTGTTCGCCGACTTGTTCGTGCGGCATGGCTTCGAGAGCGTGAAGACGCGCGTGCTGCGGCGCCGCACCAGTAAGAAGGAGCTCTACGAGTACCTGGTCAGCGCTGAGCGCGCCTGATCCCTCCTCAAAAGCGGCCGCTGGCGCCGAAAACAGCCGTGCTTTTGCCGAGCAGCAATGACGGCTGCAGCAGGCCGGGAGCGCTTGCCGAGCGCGACGGGCTGCTTGGCGCCGTGAGCAAGAGCACGATGCCGCCCGTGACGAGCACGCTGCCGGCGACCAGGCCGACGTTGGTGATCAACAGATCGTCTTGAGCGAGCTGTCGTCCGTTGGGCTCCACCTTGATGTCATTGGAGGCCTTGCGCCAGAACAAGCCCGAGACCCCGAAGCTGGCCAAGCCGAGCCCGCCCACGACGGCGCCGAACACGCGTTGCACGGTGCCGGCCGAGCCCGAGGCTTGCACGGGCTCGGGTGTGTCGTGCGGCGCAGGCGCGGTGGCAGCGACGGGTGCGCTCTGCGGCGTGCTCGAATCGACCGGCGCGGCCGCTGGCGCCGCCACCGCCTCGGGCGCGGGCTTCGGAGGCGTCTTGCTCACGGCGCCCACGTCCACGGTGAGCGTTTTGCTGTCGCGTTCGCTCAATTTTACGGAGTATTTGCTGTCTTCGTGGCCCGGCGCGCGCACGCTGATCTTGTGCTCGCCGGGGTTGGTGGGCAGCGCGGTGCCGAGCGAGACGCGACCGAGCAGCACCTCGTCGCGGTACACCTGGGCGTCCGCCGGCACTCCCGGCGCGAACTGGATGTTGAGGCGCGGCATGCGGGTCCCCAGAGACGACAGGCGCTGCTCCGCTTCTTGCCTCACGCGGTCGTCGCCCTCACGGCCCGCCCGGTCGCGGGCCATCAGCCAATGGCTCTGGGCTTCGACCAGCATGCCGAGCTTCTCTTCACAGTCGGCCAGGTTGATGGTCGTCTTCAGCTTCGGGTCGAGGCGCAGGCTTTCGACCAAGTGGGGCAGCGCCTCTCTGAGGTTGCCCTGTTGCTTGAGCTTGTAGCCCTGGGTCAGGTGCTCGCGAGCCGCAGCAGGATCGAGCGCCTCTTGGGCGCGGGCGCCGGGCGCGGTGGCAAGAACGGCGAAGGCGAGGGCGGTCGGAATGAAGGTCCGACGTGCCAAGAAGCTAAGGGGCGAACAGGTCATCGTCTGGTTTTGGACGGGGCGCGGGGGCGGGGGCCGCAGGCTTGGCAGGGGTGGGAGCTGCGACCGCGGCGGGCGGCGACGCTTCTTTGGCCTGTGATTTCGACGGTTTGCACGTATGGCGGACGGGCGGCGGTTGCGGCGGTGGCGCGACGGTGGCCGGCGCGGACTCGACGACGGCTACAGGGGCCGGGGCGAGGGTGGGCGCGGGCGGCGCGGGGGCAAGTACGGGCGGCGGCGCGGCGGGCACGGGGGCGTTGATGGTCGGTGCGTTGAGCGCGGGCGGCGTCGCTGCGGCGTGGTCGGGCGTTACCGGCGCGTGCAGGACGAACCAAGCCGCGGCCGCCACCGCGCCGAGCGACGCCACGCTCAGCGCGATCCAAAGCCCGGCGCGCGACGGCTTGGGTGCCGTGAGCTCCAAGGTGGGCGATGGCGTGAACGCGACGGGAGCGCGCGTACCCTGACTTGCCGCCGGCACGCTCTGCGCCGCCACGCCGGGCGCCGAAATGCGCTGCGGAGCCATCACCGTCGAGGCGTTGGAGATGGTCGGCGCCGGAGTGAGCGCACGTCCGGTGAACGGAGCCAGCGCTTGCGCCAGCTCCGAGACCGATTGGTAGCGATCTTTGGCTTCGCCGGCCATGGCGCGGTGCACGACGTTGGCCAGCTCCGGCGGCAGGTCGGGCCGGAAGGCTTCGATGCGCGGCGCGGCGCCCATCAAGATGCTGTAGAGAATGGCGTTGTAGTTCTCGCCGTTGTGCGGCTTTTGCGCCGACAAAAGCTCGAACAAGATCACGCCCAGCGCGTAAATGTCCGCGCGTTCGTCGAGCTCTTTTTGGCCGCGCGCTTGCTCCGGCGGCATGTAGTAGGGCGTGCCGAGCGTCATGCCGGTGCGGGTTGCCGTCTCCGGGCGGTGTTCGCTGCTCTTGAGCTTGGCGATACCGAAGTCGAGGATCTTGACCAGGTCGCCGCCGTCACCACGCTGCTGCAGCAGTAGGTTTTCGGGCTTCAAGTCGCGATGCACGATGCCGCGCCCGTGCGCTGCGAGTAGCCCGCGGCAAACCTGGATCAGGATGTGGGCGGCGCGCGCGATGGGGAGCGGGCCGTTGCGAGCCAGCGTCTTTGCCAGATCCTCGCCTTCCAAGAACTCCATCACGATGTATGGAGCGCCGTCCGGCGAGCTGCCGAAGTCGGTCACCGCGGCGATGTTCTCGTTTTCGAGCGAGCCGGCGGCCTGCGCTTCGCGGCGAAAGCGCGCCAGAATTTCAGGATGCCCCGCCAGCTCGGCGTGCAAGAATTTCACCGCAAAGCGGCGGCCGATGACGTCGTGGCGGGCTTCGTAGACGGAGCCCATGCCGCCTTCGCCCAATAGACGGACCAGTCGGTACTTCTCACCGACCACCTCGCCCACTCGCGACGCCTGAGGATCCATCACCAACCGCGTTTCACGAGATCATGTTCGAGTCGAAGGGTCAAGGGATCCTCCGCTTCGAACGCCAATCATCTATTACCACCGGCAGTTAGACCACCTTCCCCGAAGCGGCACTAGGCGGCTTCGAGCACGCCGAAGGCGGCTATTCCGGCCTTGCGTAGCTGTCGACGCAGCTCGTCGGCGCGGGTGGCAGGCACCGCCAACAGGGCCGCAAGCAAGTCGGCTCCGAAGCGATCCAGCGTAGTCGTACCGCAGGCGGCAAAGTCTTGCGACGCGCCGCTCAGCACCGCGGCCCAGGCGCCGCATAGGTCGCGAAATTTTTGCGAGTAGCGGGAGTGACTGTCGAGGTAGCCGCGGCTTTGCAGCGTGAGCTGCACCTCCTTGGTGAAGCCATCGGCTGGAAGCGATTCCAGACGTAGCAGACGCGGTAACAGTGCTGCCGAACGGCTAGCGCCTTGGGCCATCAAGGCGGCCGAAAGCGCAGACTCGAAATGAGCGAAGGCGGGGGCCGGGACGACGACGGTCGGCGTGGGCGCGTCGGCGACCGCTGGGGGCGGCGCGTCGGCGACGGCTGGGGGCGGAGTGTCGGCGACGGCTGGGGGCGGCGCGTCGGCGACGGCTGGGGGCAGCGCCACTTCGAGTGGCGTTTCGGCGGCGGGCTCAATCTCGGGCGCGGGCGCGTGGACCGCGACGCTCAGCGAGCCGCCGGACAATTCGAGCTCGACGGGACCGTCGACGTAACCCTCGTCATCTTCGAAGAACAACACGAAGGGTTCCGTAGAAACCGGCGCGAAGGGCGCAAGCTCGAGCGTGGCCGGGCCGGTCAGCTCCGCGCCGATCCAGATGGCCCCGCCGGAGATCTCGGCGTTGTCGTTGGGAAACTCGGAGGCAAGCGACGGAAATCCCACGCCGCGAGGCTAGGTCCATCGGTGGATCACGGCCAAAAAAGCGGTCGGCGCGCGTGCGCTTATTTAGGCGCAATCGGCGCGCTGGCGGTGTTGCCGGCGAAACCGGCCTGGTTGGGGCTAGTTGGCCCGCACGTCGAGCAGGCCGGCAGGGTGCGCTATGGTTGGGGCGTGTCGGGCCTTTTCAGAACCGCGGGTTTTGGCTCTCGTGGGCCTTTGGCAGGCTTGTTCGCGGGCTTGCTGCTGCTGACTGCTTGCACGCCCTCACGGCCGCCGAGTTGGGCCGAGGGTGGCGCGCCGCTGGCGTTTGCGCCGGCGCGCTGGGAGCGAGAGAGCGGCGGTCCGGTGGAGCTGCGCGCCGATGGCCACGTGCTGGTCGACGGAGACTTGGTATTCGTGCTCGACCGTGTGGGGCGCGTCGCCAATGACGACTACGATCCCTACGCGGTGCTGTTGCCCGACGGTCAGCTCGTCGGCGCCGACCAACTGCAGTTGGGGCGCGTGGGCGTGACCAACGCCTCACCCCCGGGCGCGCTCGAAGCTTGGTTGGCGGTGACGCCCGACGGCCGCGTGACGTATTTCGATACCGACGGCGAACGCACCCCTGGCGGCGCTTGGCGCGGTTGTGAGGGGCCCGTGCACCGCACTTGCACCTTGATCACTCAGCTGCTGGCGGTCGCGAGCTATCGCGGCACGCGCAGCGGAGTTGGAATCGGCGTGGGCGTGGGCGTGGGCGTCGGCGTGGGCTTCTGAGCGTGCTAAATCCAGAGCGCAAATGCTGGACGCTCGCTATGTCGCCGACAACTTGGACGAAGTTCGCCGCATGCTCACGCGGCGATCGCCCGACTCTGCCGCGCTTTTGGACGGTATTTCGAGCCTGTCGGCCAAGCGCCGCGAGCTGATCGGCAAGACGGAGGCGCTGCAAGCCGAGCGCAACGCCGCCAATGACGGCATGGCGCAGCTGGCCAAGAGCGGCGACAAGCAAGCCATGGCCGAACGGCGCGAGCAGCTGAAGGCGCTGAGCGAGCGCATCAAAGATCTCGAGAGCGAGCTTTCGGCCATCGAGACCGAGATGCAAGATCGCCTTCTCAGCATCCCGAACGTGCCGCATCCCTCGGCGCCGGACGGCGAGAGCGACGAGCACAACCCCACCGTGCGCACGTGGGGCAGCGCGCCGTCCTTCGCGTTCGAGCCCAAGCCACATTGGGAGATTGGCACCAACCTGGGCATCTTGGATTTGGAGCGCGCGGCCAAGCTGTCGGGCGCGCGCTTCTCGGTGCTGTGGGGCGCGGGCGCGCGGCTGGAGCGCGCTTTGATCGCCTTCATGCTGGATTTGCACACCCGAGACCACGGATACACCGAGGTTTATCCGCCATTTTTGGTGCGCGCGGAGGCCCTGGTCGGCACCGGCAACCTGCCGAAATTCGAAGACGATTTGTTCAAGACACGCCGGAGTGATCCGAACGATCCGAGCGCGCTCTACCTCGTGCCGACGGCGGAGGTGCCGGTCACCAACTTGCACGCCGACGAGGTGCTGGAGGCGGCGGACATGCCGCGCGCCTACTGCGCGTACACGCCGTGCTTTCGCAGCGAAGCCGGCTCGCACGGTCGCGACGTGCGCGGGTTGATCCGTCAACATCAGTTCGACAAGGTGGAGCTCGTGCGCTTTGCGACGCCCGAGAGCGCGCTCGAGCAGCTCGAGCTGTTGACGAGCCACGCCGAAGAAGTGCTGCGCCGTTTGGGCCTGCACTATCGGGTCGTCGAGCATTGCGCGGGTGACCTGACGTTTTCGTCGACCAAGTCGTACGATCTCGAGGTGTGGCTGCCGTCGCAGCAAGCGTTCCGCGAGATCTCCAGCTGCTCCACGTTCGGGGATTTTCAGGCTCGGCGCGCCAAGATTCGCTACCGCCCGGAGCCAAAGGCCAAGCCGCGCCTCGTGCACACCCTCAACGGCTCCGGCCTCGCCATCGGCCGCACCTGGCTGGCGATCTTGGAGCAGTACCAGCAAGCGGACGGCAGCGTGCTCGTGCCCGAGCCGCTGCGCGCCTTCATGGGCGTCGACCGCATCACGGGCGTCGCGCTCCGCTGAGCGCAGGACGCACGCTCGACAGCGGGTCGCGCTGAGCGGTCGCGCAGCTTGGCCCTGCGACGCTACCGAAGCTTCCGCAAGCGCCCCGCGGTTGCTGATTCCACACATCTTGGGCTGCCGCGCCGCAGCTCCCTTGCAGAAGCACCCGTGGCGTCGCAAGGTCTCGGTGCGCGGGCTCTTCGGGCTGCTGGCGTTCTGACAGCCCCTCTCAAGTTCGTCCGAGATCGACGGGGAGGACGCTCCAACTCATCGCATCGTTCCCTCGAGCAGCCTCCCCGGGCTTTCGATCGTCCCTTTGTCGTGCCTGCAACGCCTTCACCTTTTGTCCCTCGCAGCGTCTCTGGATGACTTCGCCTGCGAAGTCATCGCGATGCGCTTAGATCGCTGGTTGGTATTCACTAGTGAATACCAGCAGTTGAAGCTTTGCTGCCAGCGGAAGCCGAGATGACTTCGCCTGCGAAGTCATTCCGTTACGCACGCAGGGTGCTGGCTCGCCTACCAGCGACGGCCAAGGTTCCAATCACGCCGTCTTCTCACACCGAACGAGCCGCTCAACGCGCCGGGACGTTGAGCCCGCGACGGAGTGCAGACTCGCTGGCGGCAGTGCGCCCCCGAAAATCTCGCCTCCCGTCCCTCCCGCCCTCCCTGTGAAACAATCTCGGTCGTACGAGATGGCCTGGATCCGCTACGGAAGCTTCTGCGATTCAGGCTGCAATTGGGCAGCCCCAGACGTGATGCATCCCTAGGCCGCCAAAGGGGCAGCGAAAGGACGAGCCGAAGCCTTGGCTGGGGCCGAGAGGCTAACCCCGGAGGATTACTTGCGGCGGCCGCCGCGGTTTTTGCTGCCGCTGGGTTTGCCGCGGCCGGTGGCGTCGCTGCGCGGAGCGCTGCCGAGCGAGCGACCGCCGCTGTCGGGGCGTGCGCCGCCGGGGCGACTGCCGGTCGGGCGCGCGCCCGCTTCGGGTCGGGCGCCGCCGGGACGGCTGCCACCGCGGCCGGCGCTGCCCGGCGTGTTGCCACCTTTGCCGCGCTGGGGACGGCCCTTGGCGCTGCCCTGGCGATTGTCGGGACGGCGTGCGTCGCGTTGCCCGGGGCGAGCCGAACGGTTGCTGCCCGGCGTGTTTGCGCCGCTGGATGGGCGGTGTTTGGCGCCGGGGCCGCCGTGGGAGGTTTCCAGCCGCTGCATGCGGCGCGGCATCTCGGGGGCGTCTTTGAGCTGCTCGAGCAGCGCGTCGGGCGGAATGCGGCGCGCGTAGGTTTGGCGGCGCAAGATGGCGACGTCTTCGATCGTCACTTCCAGGCGATCGCCGAGCGAGATGGTGTCGCCCGAGCGCGAGCCGACGACTGACAGCTCGTCGTCCGACAACGAATAGTGATCGGGGCCCATCGCTTCGTAGCGCACCAGCACGTCCACGAACGGCGAGTCGAGGCTGACGAAAGCGCCGCTGCCGACCAGCGCGCTCACCGTGCCCTCGAAGGTTTCGCCGATGTGCTCACGCATCAAGAGACAGCGATACAGGTCGACGACCTCGCGCTCGATGTCCATGACCGCGCGCTCGCGCGCCGACGACAGCGTGGCCGAAAGCTGCAAGGCTTCGCGCGCAGCGGGGCTGGTATCGGGCTTTTGTCCGCGCAAAATCGCCTTTACGGCGCGGTGCACCTGCACGTCGGGGTAGCGGCGAATGGGCGACGTGAAGTGCACGTAGTTCTTCGACGCCAAGCCGAAGTGGCCGATGTTGGTGGTGTCGTACGCCGCTTGCTTCAGTGAGCGCAGCAGCAGCATCTCGAGCACCTGCTTTTTTTCGTGCTTCTGCGCGCGCGCCAAGAAGCGCGCTACGCCCAGCGGCTCTTTCATTGCTTCTGGATCGAACTCCACGCCCAAGCGACCCGCGACCTCGCCCAAGCGCTGCAGCTTGGCTTCGTCCGGCTGGCCGTGGATGCGGTACACGGCGGGGGCCTTGCCCAGCCACAGCGCGACCGCTTCGTTTGCCAGAAGCATCAGCTCCTCGATCATCGAGTAAGCGCGCTTGACGCCGGGATCTTGGGCGCGGCGGACCACGTCGATGGGAGCGCCGGTGTTGGGATCGACGATCACGCGCGCCTCGGGCAAATCCATGTCGAGCGCGCCGCGCGCCATGCGGGCTTTGCGCAGCTTGCGCGTCAGCTCTTCCATCACCTTCAAGTCCTTCTTGAAGGCCTCCGCGGCCGCGCTTTTAGGCGGCGTTTCGCTGAAGCCCAGCGCGCGCGCGACGCCGCCGTACGTGAGCATGGCCGCCGAGCGCATCACGCCTTCGACGATTTCGTAGGTCTTGAGCACGCCGTCCTTGTCCAAGTCGGCGATTACGCACAGGCAAAGGCGCTCGCGCTCCGGCAACAGCGAGCACAAGTCGGCGGCCAGCGCGGCCGGCAACATCGGAATGGCGCGCGTCGGCAGGTAGACGGTGCAGCCGCGCGACAACGCTTCCTCGTCGAGCTCGGTGCCCGGCTGCACGAACTCGCTCACGTCGGCGATGGCGATCCAGGCGCGGAACCCTTCGCCGTGTCGTTCGACCCAGACCGCGTCGTCGTGGTCGCGCGCGTCTTCGGGGTCGATGGTCGGCAGCGGAATGTGCCGCAGATCCGTGCGGCCCTGCATGTTGCTGGGTTGGAGCTGCGCGGCCAGGGCTTCCGCTTCGCGCAGCGCGCCTTCGGAGTGCTGCTCGCGCACGTCTTCGCGCACCAAAATCTTGGCGATTTCGACGGTGGGCTCGCCGGGGGGGCCGAGCACGCTCACGAGCTCACCTTCGGGATTCTCGTCTTGAAAGTCCGGGAAGCGCGTGATGCTGACGACGGCCGCGTCGCCCTCTTTGCCCAACTTGCCCGGATCCGTGAGCACGATGGGGCCACGCAGGCGCGAGTCGTCCGGCTCGAGCCAAGCGCTCTTGCCGCGCCGCCGCAACACCCCGGCCACGCGCGGGTTGCGCCGCTTGACGACCTGCTCGATGCGGCCCTCGAGACCGCGGTCGCTCTGCGCCACGACGCTGACCAGCACGCGGTCGCCGTGCAAGGCGCCGCCGATGGCATCGGGCGGCACGTAAACGTCGTCGTTGCCGACGCCGCCCGCCACGAAGCCGAACCCGCGCGGGTTCATGTTGAGCAGGCCCTCGAAGGTGCGACCTGAGGCGCGGCCAGGAGGGCGGCTTGGCCGCGAAGGGCTGGATTTTTCGGGTTTTCTGCGGGCCATGAAGGGCGGGTTCATAGCTCGCCCCACCCCGGCCGTCCTTGGGAAACGGCCCCGATTCTGGCTCGCTCGGGAATTACCGGACTTTTGAGCGGTCTTTTCTGGCGTGCTCCTCCCGGCGCGTGACTTTGGGTATAGAGCCGGCGTGCCCAAGTTGCCTTGGCTGCTCGTGCTGCGCGTGGCCACGCTGATTGCCTTGGCCGCCTCAGCGGCGCTCTTGAGTGACTACACGGCGGATGCCCCGAGCTTTTGCAGCGCAGCCTCGGGCTGCGGGGCAGTGCGCGCCAGCGAGCTGAGTCACGTCAGCGTGGGCGACGGGAAGTTTTTGCCGCTGCCGTTGTTCGGCTTGGCAGGCTTCGGACTGCTGTTCGCGGCCTCGCTGGCGTCGCGCCGGGCAACGCTGCTGGCGGCGGCGCTGGGCGGCGCGGTGGCGGCGTTTCTGCTCTACCAGCAAGCGTTCGTGCTGCGAGTCTTCTGCTGGCTTTGCGTCACGACCGACGTGTCGGCGTTGGTTGCGGCCGGCGCGGCTTTCATGCTGCGGCCGAGCGTGTGGGAGGAGGAGCTGCGCGCGCGTTTGCAGAGCTGGGCGTGGTGGGCGCTCGGCGCGTTGGCAGTGGCCGCGCCGTTGACTTGGCCTCGCGTAAAGGCGGCGCCGCCGGTGCCGCCGGCGGTGCTTGCCCTTTACCGACCTGGCAAGGTCAACGTCGTCGAGTTCGCCGATTTTCAATGCCCGGCTTGCCGCCGTTTTTCCGGCATTTTGAAGGAGGCGCTCGCCGGCTACGGCGAGCGCGTGCACTTCGTCCGGCTGAACAAACCGCTCGAAATGCATCAGTACGCGCGCGACGCCGCCCACGCCGCGGTGTGCGCCGAAGCGCAGCACAAGGCCGAACCCATGGCCGAGGCGTTGTTCGCCGCCGATGACCTGAGCCCGGCCGGCATCGACAAGGTGGCGGCGAATGTAGGTTTGGACGCGAAGGAGTTCGAAAGCTGCGTGCTCGACGCCAAGACCGAAGCGCGCGTCGAGCGCGAGTCGGCCATGCTGGTTCCGCCAGAGCTCGAAGGTCTACCGACAACCTACATTGGCGGTAAGCGTTTGCTCGGCGTGCAGAGCCCCGAAGTCGTAGCCGATGCGTTGGAGCGCGCCGCGCGCGGCGAAGGCGCGACCGGAATATCCGGCTATGTGTACTTGCCGATGGTCGCGCTGCTCGGCTTGTTGATCTTGCGCTTCGGTCTGCGACGCTCGGACGTTCGGGTTACGTAAGCCCGCGCGGAGACGCGGGCGCGCCGCGCGCTGCGTGTTACACTCCTTCATGGCGTCTTTCGAAGAAGCCCTGCTCCCCGGCCCCGGACAGGTCCCTTTCGAAGTGTTTCGGGCCTTACCGAAGACGGATTTGCACGTCCATTTGGACGGCTCGCTGCGGCTCGAGACGATTCTCGAGCTTGGCCGACAATACGGCGTAGAGCTGCCCGCCATCGATCTTCCCGGGCTCGACGCGGCCATTGGCTGCGGCCGAAATTTCGGCTCGCTCGTCGAATACCTGCGCGGCTTCGACATCACGTTGCGCGTGATGCAAACCGAAGAAGCGCTCGAGCGCATCGCGTTCGAGCTGGCGGAAGACGCGCACCGCGAAAACGTGCGCTACATGGAAGTGCGCTACGCGCCGATGCTGCACACCCGGCTCGGCTTGAAGCTGACCAAAGTGGTCGAAGCGGTGCTGGCCGGCTTGCGGCGCGCGAGAGAGACGTACGGCATCAAAGCCAACGTCATCGTCTGTGGCATCCGTAACATCTCGGCCGAGTCGTCGTATCAGATGGCGGAGCTGGCGGTGGCGTACAAGGGCCGCGGCGTCGTCGGCTTCGATCTGGCCGGCGCTGAAGCCGATTTCCCGGCCAAACACCACCGCGCCGCGTTTCAGCTCGTGCGCGACAACAACGTCAACTGCACCATCCACGCCGGTGAAGCCTACGGCCCCGAGTCGATCGCGCAGGCCATTCACGTGTGCGGCGCGCATCGCATCGGTCACGGCTGCCGCCTGCGCGAAGACGGAGATTTGCTGCACTACATCACCGATCACCGGATTCCGCTCGAGTGCTGCCCTTCCAGCAACGTGCAGACGGGTGCGGTCAAGGACTTGGCGACGCACCCGCTCAAGCTGTACTTCGATCTCGGTGTGCGCGTGACCATCAACACCGACAACCGCTTGATCACCAACACCTCCGTGTCCAAGGAGCTGTTCTTGGTGCACACCAAGCTCGGCGTGCCCTTCGTCGACATCAAGAGCATGATTTTGGCGGGCGTAAAATCGAGCTTCCAGCCGTTCCACGAGAAGCAGGCTTCGGTGCGGCGCGTTGCCGCCGAGCTCGAGCGCTACGACGACGAAGACGGTAGCCTCCGTCCGAGCGTCACGATGGTGGACAAGCCGCGCCGCGGCTCTTCGGCCAGCATCATTCCCAGCGCGGAATAACGCGCGGGCGAAGACCTAGGGCGCGCTGGTCGCGCCCGCCGCCGCAAACGGTCAAAGCACCTTCGCCATGAACGACACGAGCGCCAGCTTGTCGGCTAGTCCGGCCGATTTACTCACCTCGACGTGCTCGAGCAGCGGGGAGACCAACGCTTGGTGGTCAGCGCCCTCCAGCTCCAGGTTCGCGGCGTCGGTTTCGGAAGACGGAATCACCGAGTCGTGCGAGCCGTGCAGCAAGTACACGGGTACGTTGAGCTGCTGCAGGTGACCGACCGACGACAGCCGAGCAAGCTCGGCGCTTTGACTTTGCAGTAAAGCGTCGAGCTCGGGCGCCAGCGTCTGCAGATTGCCCTTCTCGAGCAGCTGCCACAGGCGTTCGGCTTCGGGTGTGGTGCGGGCCTTGGCGGCTGCGCGCGCGCTCTTCTGATCCTCGTGCAACCAGGCCTTGAAGCCCTCACGCATGGCGGGCAAGTCCTGCGCGGGCACGAAGTGCTCGAGGTTGCCGTAGACCAACACCACTAGCCCATATTCGTGGGCTTTTTGGTGCACCAGGCCGTGCGGGGTCTCGATTTCGTTGTGAATCAGGAAGCGCAGCACCCGCCGCAAATCATGGTGTCCACCGACGCTGGTCACGGAGGTGAGGCGCCCCGCCGTCTGCGGCTCTTCCGCGGCCACCAACGACAACCCGCCGGCGAAGCTGAAACCCATGAGGCCAACGCGCTCGCTCGCGACGAGATCGCGCCGCTGCACCAGATAGCGCACCGAGTCGCGAATCACGTCGACACCGCTTGCGGTGATGCGGTAGTCGGCAAGCTCGCTCAGCTCGGGGGTGAGCACGACCAGCCCGCTTTCGGCCAACGCGCGCGCAAAAGGCACCAGCCGTCGTTCGTCGATACCGCGATAGTGAACGCCGTGGGCCACCACGATGCCCTCGCCTGCTTTCGCCCCCTCGCGAAAGTACAGCCGCGCGCGGATCGGGCCGTTTTTTCCGACAATGGTGACGTCTTCGGTGGTGAGGCGCACCCCGTTGGCCGTGTTTGGCGCTGGCTTTTCCGACAGCCGCTGCAGAAATTCGGCGGCGCGCACGTGCCGGGTCACCGGCGCCCAGCCGACGAGCAGGCTGGTCAAAGCCAGGCCCAGCATGACCGCCCAACGCGACGACACCTTGCGCATGATTCAGCCTGACACGCCCTGGTCGGCTCGCCCGGCGCGGCGAAGATTGGATACAACGATTTACGCGCCGCAGCAGGCGCGTGACAGACGCTTAGAAATGAATGCCGCCGCGCACGTCGCCGGTCATGGCGTTTTCCAGCGTTTCCACCGCTTTGTCGATCGCTTCTGAATCTTGCGCGGGCAGCTTCACCAAAAAGCGAACGTACAAGTCGCCCTGCTTACCGGCTCGTTTGACGCCCTTGCCCTTGAGCCGTGCTTCTTGGCCGCTCTGCGCGTGGGGCGGGACGCTGAGCGTGACGGGCCCGTCGGGCGTGGGTACGCGCACTTTTCCGCCGCGATGCGCCTCGCCGACCGTGATCGGCAGGTTCAGGTACAGGTCGAGCCCGTCGCGCTCGAAGAAGGGATGAGGGTTCACCCGCACGGTGATGACCAGATCGCCAGGTTGCCCGCCCATCGGGGAGGGCGCGCCGTGACCGGCGACGCGGACTTTGTCGCCCTCTCCGGCGCCGGGCGGCACCCGCACCGTTACTTCTTCTCCGCCGTCTTGCAGGCGCAAGCGCAGCTCGGCTCCGCGAATGGCGGAGACGAAGTCGATGGCGACCTCGCTCGCGACGTCGGCGCCCTTGCTGGCGACGCCGCCCCGCCGCGAGCTGCGCGCGCCGCCGCCACCGAACAGCTCGCCCAGCAAGTCTCCAAAACCGCCGGGGCCGACGCCCCCGCCCTGCAAATCTTCGAAGTTGATGCCGCCGCCGCGCGCTCGCCGGGCGCCCGCCGCCTGCGCCGCGTTGCGATAGGCGCGCGCGGCCGCGGCGTTGAAGCCTTCTCGGAGCGACTCTTCGCCGAACTCGTCGTAGAGCTTGCGCTTGTCGGGGTCGTGCAGCACCTGGTAGGCGCGGTTCACGGCCTTGAACCGTGCTTCGACCTTTTGGTCGCCGGGGTTTCGGTCTGGGTGAAGTTGACCCGCCAGCTTTTTGTAGACCTTCTTGATCTCGTCGGCACTCGCGCTCTTCGAGACGCCGAGGTCCTTGTATAGATCCGTGGCCATGACCGAGTACTGAAGCTAAGCGCCCGTCGCGGGCCTCGCAAGGCCCCGAGGGCGCAAATTTCGCTGCAGCGGGCCCGGAAGCGGCGCGCCCGAGCGCGCAGGCGGCGGCTGGCGAGCCGGCGCCTAGTCCAGCGCTAGCTTTTAACGGTGCAGCTCACGACCAACGAGTCGACGTGTTGATCGGCGGCTTGATCGGTGAAATCGGCGGTGAAGAAGATGTCGCTGAAGCCGTTGTAATGGAGTAGCGCCTCCATTTCGCGTGGGAAGAATTGGCGATGGGTGAGCGGCACCGTCCAAGGTTTGCCCTCTCCCTCCGGAGAAAACTCCATCTTGATCAACAGGAGCTGGCGCAAGCGGTCGTACTCGAAGCGCTCGGCGTAGCGCGTGAGCTGGCCGGTCGTGGGATGCTTGATGCGCGGCGCCCCGAAGGCCTTGTCGGGATCTCGGCTGAGGTCTTCACCGTGCGGCACCGAAAAATCGAACACGAAGCGGCCACCGGGCGCCAAATGCTCGCGCACACGTTCCAAGAAGGCTTCCATGTCTTGGCGCGTGTACAGGTGAAGCACACAGTTGAACGGCGCGATGACCAGGGGAAAACGCTGGTCCAGCGCAAGCTCGCGCATGTCGCCCTGGTGGTAAGCCACGCGCGCGCGCAGCTGTTTGGGCAAGGTCTTGAGCGTCGCCTCCAGGCTGTCGAGCATGGGCTGCGACAGGTCGACGCCCGTGACCTGCACGCCTGCTTTGGCGATGGCCAACGCTACGCGGCCGTTACCGATGCCGTATTCGAGCACCGGGCCTTTGAGCCGCCGCGCGAGCTTGGCGTAGTACTCGACGTCGTGCGTCCGGGTCTTGTACGTCTTCGTGTAGTACGAAGGATCGGCGTAGTGCTCGGTGGCACCCGCGTCGCCGGCGCGGCCTAACGACTTGATCCGCATCCTTCACCCAATGGCCGATGCTTCGGGGTTGGGGCCGTGCTGAGTCTACGTCAGCGAAGCGGGAGCTCAACGCTCCCGCCGGACACCTTCGATGGTACGCCGACCCGCAGGAACGAATCAGTAGTTAGCGCGACCGAGCTCGGTGATGTACTCGAGCACGGCGTCGTTCGTCGGGCGGTTGAACCGCACCTTGCCAGCCGCGATTTCACGCAGGCTGATCACGAGCGGCTTGTTCTTGGCATTCACCAACGAGGGGTTGCCCTTCATCAGCGAGCGAGCGCGAGAGGAAGCGAGCACCACGAGGGCGAAACGGTTCTCTTCCTTCTCCAGGCAATCTTCGACGGTGACGCGGGCCATGAATTCTCCAGACGAAACGAAAGGGAGCGGAAAGCTAGTCGCAATAGCCGACACACGCAACTTGGCGCGCAACAATCGGGAATTCCTCGAGAATATCCGCGAAGCCATGGCTCGCCATTACCCTTGGCTCTTATTTGCCGCGACTCAGCGGATCAATCGCGGGGCCCGGCAGGGTGCGGGCGGCGGGGCTGCACGCCGAAGCGCTGCCCACCGGCGGCGCTTCCGAGCCGGACGATGGCTGGCTGGAGGTGAGCGCACCCAAGGGGGGCGGGGCGCCGGTCGGCCCGCATTGGGGTGGCGCGGGTTGCGAGGCGTAGCTTTGCTGGGTGATGGGGTGCAGCGTCAAGCGCGCGGCCACGACGATGCCGATGCCGACCGCGAAACCGAGAGTGATGTAGACCGGCAAAGCGCTGCCCGGGGGCTTGGCGCCCGGCGATGGAAGCGGCGTCACCGTGGCGGCCACTGGCCGCATCGTGGGAACGCTGGGCCGCTGGTAGCGGCCGTCGGGGCGCGGCGTGCGTAGCGACAGGGCCATTGGCTCGAGCGACGGCGGCGGCAGGGTGGCACGCGAATCCGGCGTCTGGAGCTCGTCCAACACGGCCTGAACGGCGAGCTGCATCGAGCGAGCGTCGGGATGGCGAGCCTCGCGATCGAACGCCAGCGCCCGATCGACGACGGCAACGACCGACCGCGGCAGGGCCGCGACGGTGCCCAACGACGGCACCGGGCGCGTCATGGCCTGCAAGAGCTGCTCGGTCGCGCTGCCCGGCTCACGCACGGGCTGACCCGACAACAGCAGGTACATGGTCGCGCCGAGCGACCACAAGTCGCTGCGACCGTCGAGCTCTTCCCAGCGCCCGAGCGCTTGCTCGGGGGGCATGAAGGCGGGCGTACCGAGCGTGGTACCTGCCTCCGCGGAGTGAGTGCGGCGGGCGGTGTCGACGCGTGCGATGCCGAAATCGAGTAAGCGCACGCGCCCGTCGGCGGTGAGAAACACGTTTTCCGGCTTGATGTCGCGGTGAACGATGCCGCGCTCGTGAGCGTGCACCAGCACATCCAACAGTTGCGACGTGATTTCCAGCACTTCACCGATACTGAACGGCTGGCTGCCTCGTTCCAGGCGCTCGGCCAAGGTCTGCCCGCGCAGGAGATCCATCACCAAAAACACGGCGCCGTCGCGGGTCGTGCCTTCGTCGCGCACGGTGACGACGCCTGGGTGAGACACGCGATTGGCCGCGTACCCTTCCGACAGGAAGCGCTCGCGAATCTCGTCGATGCCGGCCAGATCCCCATGCAAGATTTTTATCGCGACGCGACTGCCGTTGTGGTGCGTAGCCTCGAATACGGCGGCCATTCCGCCGACGCCAATCAAGCGCTCGAGTCGCCACTTGTCGAGCACGAGCTCACCAAGACGCTTTTGCGCCGAGCGCGTGCGCTCGTCGACCGATACTGTCAGATGCGAAGCCGCCATCCGAAGCAATGCCCTCCCTCTTTCATGGCGCGCTTTCGAACGAAAAGCAACTTGGCCCGACGCGCTTTCGTCGCCAGACCGCGATTGGCAAGCATTGGACGGGACCACGATGCTGGCCAATGGCTGACGCCGGCGGCGCCCAGCCAGGTCTGGGAACGAGAAGCAAGGTTCTGGGCGACGATCGCGCCGTGCTCGACGCCATGCGCATTCGCCGCGCCGGAGCCGCCCGACTCGAAGCCTGCCTCAGAAGGCGACGTGGGCCGAAAGCGCGGGCGTCAATAGGTAATGCGGGCCGCGCGAGCCGCCAAACGCTAGGTAGTTGCGCGCTTCGAGATCGACGCCGAACCAGCGACTCTTGTACAGCTCGAGGCCCAACGTGGCGCCCAGCAGGGCTTGATTGTCGGAGTCGAAGCGTCCGTAGCCGGCGCGCCAACCCAGGAACGGGTTGAGGTAGCGCCGCTGGCCGCCACCCAGCAGGTCCGAATACACCTCACCACCGATGCTGGCCAAAACCGCGTCGGGACCGCGCGCTTCGGAGCCGGGCCGCTTGAGCACGTCGAGGTCGAGGCTGACCGCGCGACTGAAACGTAGAGCGAAGCCGCCGCCAACGTAAGTGTCGGTGGCCTTCTTTCCGAAATCGACCAACGCCGGCAGGCGCAAGGTGGGAAAGAATTTGGCTTCGGCTTCTTCGGAATGGGCAATTTCCGGCACGGTTTCGCGCAGGGAGACGTGCAGCGTCGCGCGCGCGGCCCGATCCGACAGCCAACGCAGGTTGCCCGTCACTTGCTCGATTTCGCCGCGCAACCGCGCCAGCTCCTGCTCGATGCGCAAGATCTCTTCGACTTTGTCGGCGTGGGTCAAAATCTCTTCGTAGCGGTGCAGGGTCGCTTCCAGGCTCGAGAGCCGCAAGTTGGCGTCGAAGTATTCCTTGCCGATGTCGCGCGCGGTGACGTTTTGGTCCAGCACTTGACCGAGGTCGTCCAGCGCGTCGAAGACGCTTTGGGTGGCGCCGCTGGGCACGCGCAGCGTGAGCTGAGCCGAGCCATACCGAGAGGCCGTGTCGACGCGCTCTTCAGTGACCACGCCGCCGAGGCGCGTGGTCAGCTCGTGCAGCGTTTTTAGCGCATGCCTCACCTTGGGGACTTGCAGGGTGACGTTGGCTTCGATGTCGAGCATCTCGCGGCTGGGCGTGAGCGCGGCGCCGAGCGGCATGCCCGCCGCTTGCGGGGCGACTCGCCCTTCGGGAAGAGAGCTGGCGGGCGGAGGCGCAGGAGCCGGCATTGCTGCGCCATCCGGCATGGCGGTCAGCGCCTCGGGCGAGGGTGCGGCGGAGTTGGTGGCAGGCATTCCGGGCTCCGCCGCGGCCACCTTCATACTGGGAGCGGCGGCGGCGCAGCCGGTGCCGCAAAGCGCGGCCGAAAGCGAAAGAGCGAACCCAAAACCCGGAAATCTATCGCGCATGACGCCACGAAAACGCCGTCGAGGTGCCGGCGCTTACAGCGGGCGATTCGATTTTGGGGTGGGGTTCCGGTTAGGGGGCTTCGTAGAAGCTGCGCCACTGCTCGCGCGTTTCGCGCGTGGGTGAAAACAGCTCGAGCTCCACTCGGTAACGCGAGCCGCTCGGCACGCACAGCACGACGTTGAACCAGGGCTCGAAATGGGAGTTGGCTTCGCCCACGCTCAGGCGCACGACGGAGCTTTCTTGGAACGGACGCGAGCTTTCGACTTCGACGCCCGTGGGGGCCACCGCGATGCAGGTCAAGGTCGCGGCCGCTTTGGTGCGTCGGTCGGCGATCGCGAGCGACTTTGCTCGCAGCTCCCCGTCGAGGGCGTGGTTGGGCTTGGCGAGCATGGCGCTCGGAGGGCTGGGCCGCGTCGTAGGTTGGGGCGCTGGCGGCGCGAAAGCCTCCAGCGCCCCCGGCAGCGCCGCGATTAGCTCGTCGATCAGCCGAATTTCCGCGGGCACGTGCGCCTGCGGCATGCGTCCCGCGTCCAGGTCTCCCGCGACGCGATCGGCGTGCAGAACCAGCTCGTTCAACTCCGACTTTTCGTGGACGGCGCCGGTGATGGCGTCGGCAATGCTGGGCGGTAGCTGCCAGTTCTTGGCGACGGCGCGCGCGAGGGCCGCCCGTTGCTGCTCGGCGATGTTGAGCCACTCCGACGCCGAGAGGGGCCGCGGGGGCTGGTGCGTTTTCAGCAGCTGCTCGAGCGAGGCGACGGCAATCGAGCGGCCGAAGCCGTAGAGCAGGCCCGCCAGAAAGGCGTCTTCGGGCACCAACCCGCGTGCGCCAGCTAGCTTCTGGCAAGCCAACGCGCAGGTCATGGCGCGCCGCCAGACTCGGAACTTCACGTCTTGCAGCACGCCGCTGGTGACCGAGACGGCACCCACGCCGCTGGCGACGGCGATGGAGCCGACGGTGCGCGCTCCCAGCCGATTGACCGCGCGGCTCAGGCTGGTGATGGGAGCGCCGACTCCGAGCAGCGCCGAATTGGCGGCGGCCAGCACGGTGGCGGCGAGCGCGGCGTCGGCGGCCAGCACGTCCGCGACCTCCCCAACGCCGTAGCCCTCTCGCTTGAGCAGCCGTTGCAGGCGCAGAGCGACGGCTGGATAGGGCGGAACCACGAAATCTCCGCGCGACACCACGTCCGTGAGCGCGCGTTCCATCGCCTCCGTGTTGCTCATCCTGCTGCTGCAAACGGCCGTCCGCCGGAGGCCGGTAAGGTCCGGCGGCGAAAAATGCGGCTCCTGGCGGCAAAAAGCCTAGGTTTCGCCCCACCCTCCGGGCAGGTCTCGGGCTTCATCACTGCGGTTTCGCGCTTGACGTGGCCGCGCTTCCCCCCAAGAAGGACGACCATGTTTTGGCTCCGGGCGTGCTGGCCGCTGGCCCTCCTGCTGGTGGTCTGGCCTCGCCTGGCATTTTCGCAGGCAGCCGAAGACCCGGAAGGAGCGCGCTCGCTACTCAGCGATGTGGCGCGCGTGATCGCGGCCGAAGAGGTCGACGACTGGTTTGCGGACCGCGAAGCTTGGTTGGCGATCGAGGAGCACCTTCTGCCGTCGGTGTGCAACGCGACGCCGGCGGCGCGCGACGCCGCACTGGCGTCCTTGCGCGAGCACCACGCTCAGCTGGGTGATGCGAAGGCGTTGTTCGCGCAGCGGGGCGAAATGTCGAGCGATGTCACGGCGGCGCTGACCGCCGAACGCCAGCTCACGGGCTTCGAACGCGCTCTGGCGCGGCGAGCCGAATGCCCGTTCTGGATTCGCCCTCAGGCTGGTTTTCAGGGGCTGCAATCCGACCGGCATCGCTTGACCTTGAGCATCGAGTCGGGCGGCAACGTGCAGTTTCGGCGCGCCCAGCAGCATTGGACCTTCGGCGCGGGCGGCTCGGGGCGGCTGCTGTTCGGGTGGGGCTTCGACGGTCGCTATTCGTTGCTGGCGGGGCCGGAGTTCGGTGGCAGCGCGCTGTTGCGGCCGAACAGCAACGCTTCCGAGTTCGTGATCAACTACTTCCCGGCGGTGCCGGTGGTGTTCCGTTCGCGGCAACTGACCTGGCACTACGAGCTGGAGGCGGCGCCGGTCGCGTTGTTCGAGGCCGACAACACCCGCCTGAGCTACGGCGCGCGCGTTGGCGGCGCCTTCGCGTTCACGGCGTTGCGGCGCCGCAACGTGCTGCCTTGGGCCGGCTTGGCGCTGGCCTACGAATATTACTTCGAGGGGGGCGGTCGAGCGCCGATCCATTTCCTGCGCGGCGGAGTGCGTATCGGGTTGCCGTGGGACCCGTGAGGCGCGCGCACCCGGGGCTATAGGAGCGAGCCGAGCTTGTCGAGCTCGGCGTAGGCGCGCCCTAGCCACAGCTTGATGCGTTCGCGCTCCAGCGGCTTCAGCGCGCTGTCGCCCTCGGTGACGTGGGCGCCGGCCCAGTAGCTCAGGCCACCGCTGTCGATCTTGTACATGGCGCTGGCTGCCAGCTCCGGGAGATCGATCACGGCGCCGCCCAGGGCGCGCAGCTTTTCCATCGCCGGCGACGCCTCCAGCTGGCTGAAGTCCTTGGAGCGAGCTTGGTTGCGCACCACCACGTGCGACACCTGATTCGAGTAACGGTCGAGCGCCTTGTCCAGCTGCATCACGGAAGCAAAGCCGCCGTCGCTGACGTGCCAGAAGGTGATGGCGGCGCCCAGCTCGCGCGCCAGTGAGAGCACGTTGGCTTCGCTCAACCAAGCGTCCAGCGCTTGCGCGCTTTGCGCCGGCAAGTCGACGAGCACGCGGCGATCGGCGCCGAGCGCGCGATCGAGAATTTGGTCGGCGCCGTCGTTCGAGCGCAAATCGACGAATTGGCTGTAGTCTCCGTAGTGGCGCAGGAGCGCGCCGTGAGAGGCGTCGCTGTCGATGCCCGCGAACGGTAGCGCGCGGTCGATCCAGTACTGGGCCAGAAGACGTGCCACCACGCTCTTGCCGACGCCGCCCTTCTCGCCTCCGATGAAATGTATTTGGCTCACCCCCGCGGTAGAATCCAATCGTTGAGGGCGGTCAAGCAACAAGCCGACGGCGCGCGGGTGTAGCGGTGCTTTTCGTGCGTCAGGTGTCGCGTTGGTTTCCGATCCGGCCCCGCATCTCTTCGAGTCGCCGCGACAAATAGCGTTTCTCCGGCTCGTTCTTGGCAAGCTGCAAGCTGCGCTCGTAGTCCGGCACCGCTTGCTCGAGCTTGCCGAGTCGTCGCAGCAGGTCCGCGCGCGTGGCGAAGAACGGTTGGTAGCTCTGCAGCTCCTCCAGCTCGGACAGCTCGCTCAATAGCAGCAAGCCCGCCTGTGCGCCTTCGGCCATGGCCACGGCGGCGGCGTGGTTCAAAGCCACCACCTCGCTCGGCAATTGCTTCATCAGCTCGCGGTACAGCAGCACGATCTGCGGCCAATCGGTGGCGGCGGCGGTGGGCGCTTGCGCGTGCAGGGCGGCGATGGCGGCCTGCAGCGCGTACGGGCTCGCGCCGCCTTGGCGCAGCGCTCGCTCGACGCGCTCACAACCTTCGGCGATCTGCGCTCGATCCCAGCGCGAGCGGTCCTGCTCCTCGAGCAAGACCAAATCGCCGTTTATATCCACGCGCGCGTCGCGCCGAGCGTCGTGCAGCAGCATCAGCGCCACCAGCGCGACCGGCTCGCTGCGTTCGGGCAGCAGCCGCTCCAACAAGCGCCCGAGCCGAATCGCTTCCGTCGACAAGTCTCGACGGATCCAGGCGTCGCCCGAGGTTGCGGCGTAGCCCTCGCTGAACACCAGGTAGACGACCGTGAGCACCGCGTCGAGCCGCTCAGCGAGCTCAGCGCGCTCGGGGACGGCATACGGAATCTTGGCGACTTTGATCTTGTTCTTCGCGCGCACCAGGCGCTGCGCCATCGTGACGGGCTCGACCAGGAAGGCACGCGCAATTTCGTCGGTCGAAAGCCCACATAGCGCGCGCAGGGTCAGAGCCACTTGCGCTTCCAAGGACAGCGCCGGGTGGCAGCAGGTGAAGATCAGACGCAGGTAGTCGTCTTGCTCGCTGTCGCCCGCTGCATCTGCTCGAGCCTCGCCCGGCAAGTCGCCGAGCTGACCCTCGTCCAACGGGGCTTCGAAGCGCCGGCTGCGCCGCAGGCGATCGATGGCTTTGTTTTGGGCGGTTTGGATTAGCCACGCGCGCGGGTTGGCGGGAGCCCCCTGCTGCGGCCATTGCTCCAGGGCGGCCGCGAAAGCTTCTTGCACCACCTCCTCCGCCAGCGCGAAGTCGCCGCCCAATTTGCGGATCACCCGCGCCGTGACGGCGGCCGCTTCGCTGCGGTAGATGCGCTCGAATTCGGAAATGGCGAGTCCTCCTCGGCGGCAGACTCAGATTAGCCTGCCGCCGACCGCGCTCGAATCACATCGGCATCATCATGATCGGGCGCACTTCCACGCTGCCGGTCTTGGCAGCCGGCAAGCGCGCCGCGAGCCCGACCGCTTCGTCCAAATCCTTGGCGTCGATGATGTAGAAACCGCCCAGCTGCTCGCGCGTCTCCGCGAACGGACCGTCAGTGCGGACCGTCTTGCCGGATTTCACTCGCACCGTGGTCGCGGTGGCGGTCGACTCGAGCGGCTCGCCGGCCCGCATGTGTCCACTGGCTTTGATGCTGGCCGTAAACGTCATGTATTCGCCGAAAATCCTCTTTGATTCTTCGGGGTTACGGTTCTTGGCCTCGGCTTCGTTCTCGTAGATCAACAGGATGTATTGCATGGCGGGTTCTCCACGGGAGCGGCCGACGTGGCCGCTCTTTCCCTGTAATCGAATGAGCCGGGCGGCGATCGACAGGGGGGTGGTCGAATTTCTGCGGGGGGCAAAAGCGGCCGGAAGTCAGGGCAATTCGCCGGAAACGTGTGCGCCCGAAAAATGCAGCTACGCTCCGCCCGTTTTCATGACGATGCCCCCTCCTCCTTTTTATCGCTTCCGTCCCCACCCTTGGCACGGCTTGGACGCTGGCCACGAAGCCCCCAACGTGGTCACCGCCTACATCGAGATCACGCCGTTCGACACGATGAAGTACGAGATCGACAAGTCGACCGGCTACCTGAAAGTCGATCGCCCGCAGCGCGGCTCGGCGCAGCCGCCGACGTTGTACGGCTTCATTCCTCGCACCTACTGCGCGCAACGAGTGGCGGCGCTCTCGGCGGTAGGGGTGGAGACCGCCGACGGCGATCCGCTCGACATCTGCGTGATCAGCGAGCGCCCCATCACGCGCTCGGAGATCTTGCTCGAGGCGCGCGTGGTCGGCGGCATTCGCATGGTCGACCGCGGCGAAGCCGACGACAAGATCGTGGCCGTGCTCGACAACGACCCCTACTACACCGAGACTCAAGACATCTCACAGGTGCCTCGCGCCATCGTCGACCGTTTGGTGCACTACTTCTCGACCTACAAGCTGATGCCGGGCACGGAGAATCAGATCCACGTCTCGGGCATCTACGGTCACGAGCACGCGCGCGAAGTGGTCAAGGCGGCCCTTGCCGACTACCAAGAGTCGTACGACTTGGCGCCGCCGAGCATGAAGTTCTAGCTCGCGCCCGCAGGGCCTTTTTCAGCCGCGCGCGCGCTTGAACAGGGCGCGCGCCAGCTTTTGCACGTTGCGGTCCTGGTCCTCCAAGCACTTGCTCACGATGCGGACGTAGGCCGTCGAGTCTTCGTGAAAGTGCTTGGCGACGGCGGCCAGGGCCGCCGCCCGCACTGCCGTGTTGCTGTCGGCGGCCAGTTGCTCGAGCACGAGATCGGCGACGAAGACCGGCGTGCTCCATGTCAACGCCCGCGCGAGCGCCAGACGCTCGTCGCGATCTTCGGACAGCGCCCACGTGCACACCAAATCGATGCGCTCGGGGGCGCTGGCGCGCTCGATGGCGCGCGCGAGACCGACCGCGGCCGTGACGCGCACGCTGTCGGAAGTGTCACGGGCTAGGCGACGCAGCTCGTCGCCGGCCGCGCTGCTGGGGTTGGGCCACGGGCTACCCATGGGTTCTACCGTTTCTGCATCGTCGATCGGGTCGCACGGCACCTCCGTCAGCGTGTGAAGCGAGGCGGCTCCCACCGTGCCAGCCGTCAGATGAATGGCAGCGCCGAAGGGCGCGCTACCGCGAGTCGTCTTGCCCGTGCCCATTGTGACCTTCTCTGGGCCTCATTGGGTGTGCGAACAACCTAGCTGATGTTTTTCTCATTCCCGTGTCGAGACGGAATTTTTTTGCTCGCGCGCCGCTGCACTCTTTTGGCACAGCCGCTGCAACTTAAGTGCAGCGTGGTCATGCCGCGCGGCAGGGTGCCCAGCGCTGCACGCGCTGCAGCAACTACACGCGCACCCTCGGAGCCGTCATGCCTCGAGCGTTGAAGCCTCGAGCCTGGAGACTGTCAGCTCGAAATGATCCAGGGGCGAAGGGAGCGAGCCAAAGGCCTCGCCGGACTGGATCGAAATGACCCGTCCCGCAGCCGCACGGCAAGCGCCGCGGCCCTACACGCCTGTGCACCCTTCGCGCTCCGGCGGACATGTCGCCCTTTTGCCCGAGCTGCTCCTGCGCGCTGTTTCGAATGCGCATCGGGGCGAAGTCGCGCGCAAATCTTGCCCGGAGGAGAATGGTTCGAGCTGAGACGAATCGGCATGAGGCGGGAATTCTTCAACGCCGTCGGCGGTAGGGCGTGTATCATCCGGCGTTGGGAGGAGGGGCGCTCGCAACGTTTTCGGATGCAGTCACGTCACGTCACGTCTGAAAGGGGCCGATTCGGCTCCTGAAAGGAAGAGGGACCGTATGGCGACGAAGGCAGAAGAGTACATGGCTGAGCTTCTTCGGCAGAGCCGACCCCCGCGCCCGAAAAAGCTGCGGAAACCCAGTCGGGATGACAACATCGACACGACTTTGCTGGATGGAGTTGGTACCTCGCCCCACAACTTCGCCAAGCGTTCCGACAATCGCGGTGGCCCCGTGCTCGAAAGCTCTGCCAGCGGCAAGCCCTCGCGCAAGTCGACACGCAAGAGCTCGGGACACATCAAAGCCGCCAACGAGCTGACGCGTCGCCAGGTCGGGCGCATCACTTCGCCGGCGGCCCGAGCGGCGCGCGCGGCAGTTCGTTAAGCGCAGAATCGCAACCACGCAGCGCGGCCGAGACCGAAAACGCGGGAGCGTCGTGACACGTTACGGCGCTCCCGCTGCCGGTTTTGTCTGGTTCGTCGGCGCAGAGCGCAGCCAATTTCTCAACTCCGGAGAAGATCTTCGCTATTCTGCGTCTAGATGCAGGACGCAGGGCAGGAGCCCGGGGCGGACGATGAAGCGCTTGCGTGGCGCAACGACCTCGCTCTTCGGTTGATTCGCGCGCTGCTCGTCATCTTCGCTGCCAGCGGCTGCATCGTCTGGTTTTCGGTGGAGCGCGTGGAGAGCCGCAATCGCTTGGCGATCGCGGCGCTGACCGCCGCCGTCATCGTGGCGATTCCCGCGCTCACCGGTCGTCCGCGCGGTACGGCGCGGGCGTGGCTGATCATCGTGCCGGCGCTGGCCACGGCCACCGCCGGCTATGCCTTCGTGGGCGTGCTGTCGGGGCCGGGCGTGTGCCTGACCGTCACCCTGATGCTGGCGGGTCTGCTGCTGGGCCGACGCGCCATGGTCGGGCTCACGGTGGCCGCCGCTTTGATGTTGACGACGGTCGGATGGGCCATGGTCACCGGTCGCCTCGCGGCCCCAGCGGCCCACGACATCGACATGACCTCGCTGCGAACGTGGGCGCGCTCGCTGGGCGTGACCTTCTTCGCCATCTCGCTGTTCGGTGGGTTGATGGTGGCGCTCGTCACACGCATGGAGCGTTCGCTGCGCTTGGCGCGCCAAGAAACGCTGCGCCGCGAGCAAGCCGAGCGCGCGCGGGCCGAGGCGGAGCTGCAAGCCGTGGAGAGCAAGCAGCTGGAGATGGTTGGTCGGCTCGCAGCGGGTGTTGCGCATGACTTCAACAACAACCTCACCGCCATCATGGGCTCGGCCGAGCTGCTGAAGTTGGAGCTGCCCGAAGAAGCAGGAGCGCGTGAGCTTTCCGACAGCATCTTGGTGGCGTCACAGCGGCTGGCCGAGCTGACGCGACAATTGCTGGCCTATTCGCGCAAGGCGCGCATGCTGCAAACGCCGATGGATTTGCACTCGGTGGTGGAGCAAGCGGTCACGTTGGCCCGCCGCTCCATGGATCCCAACATCACCATCGTCACCGAGCTGAACGCTCGTCAATCGACGGTGGCGGGCGACGCCGCGCTGCTGCAGAGCGCGGTGCTGAACCTGCTCGTCAACGCGCGCGACGCCATGCCGCTCGGGGGCACGTTGACGGTCGCCACGTCGTCGATGGAGCTGACCCAAAGCGGCGCTCGGGGCTTGCCGATGGGCATGTGCGTGGTGCTCGAGGTCATCGACACCGGGCGCGGCATTCCCAAAGAGCAGGTGTCGAACATCTTCGATCCGTTCTTCACCACCAAACCGGTCGGTAAAGGCACCGGCCTGGGCTTGGCCGCTGTCGCCGGGACCGTCAAGGCGCACGGAGGTACCATCGAAGTGAACAGTGACCTCGATGCGGGCACGGCGTTTCGCGTGTATTTGCCGTGCGTCGAGCCTGACGGGGCAGCCGTTGCGCCGCCGTCGACGAGCGTCGTGCACGGCGTGGGCGAGATCTTGCTAGTGGAGGACGACGCCATGGTGAGCATGACGGCGATCGCTACGCTCCAGTCGTTCGGCTACACCGTGACCCACGCCGCCGACGGAAAGACCGCGCTCGAGCAGGTGAGCGCCCACCCCGGTCGCTTTCAGCTGGTGCTGCTCGATCTCCGCATGCCCGGCCTCAGCGGCGAAGCCACCTTCGAAAAGCTACGCGAGCTGGAGCCCAGCTTGCCGGTGCTGATTTGGTCGGGCTACGGGGCGGAGCAAGACGTGAGCGCCATGCTCAAGCACGGCGCGGTCGGCTTCGTGCAAAAGCCATATCGGGTAGCGGAGCTGAGCCGCACCGTGGCCGAGAAAATTCGCCGGCCGAAGCGAGGTTGAATCGTGATATCGCTGGCAAGATGAAGCTCGTTTTCTGCGCCGCGGTGGGGCTTTTGAATGCGCTTTGGGCCGGCGGCTGTAGCGACAGCAAGGGTCCGGCGGTGGCTGTAGACACCGCCGGCGCAGGCGGTGAAAGCGCCAACGGCAACGGCGGGGAACCGGCGACAGCGTCGGGCGACGCTTGCCACGACGGCTGCGTGGCTACGCTTGCGGCCGCGTGCAGCAACGGACCTAGTGACCAAGCCAGCTGCGAGAGCACGTGTCACTCCCTGGCAACCGGGAAGTGCGGGGGGGAGTACGTCACCTTCCAGAGCTGCGCCGAGGGCAAGGCCGTCACCTGCGGCAGCGGCGCTCTCGAAGGGCTGCCGGTGGTGACCGAGTGCTCTGACCAGCAAGCGGCGTTCATCGCTTGCATAAACGGCTAGCGCGCTTTGCGCGTTTGTTGGCCCGACGTGCCCGGTTCGAGTGAGAATTCGCGAAGCTACAGGCCAAGACCCATGCAGCTTCAAGAAATCCCCAAGAGTGTTTTCAGGCTCGAACCCCCGCCGCTCTGGTACGTGACGAACGGCGAGCTCACCGTCGGTCCCGTGGTGACCGGCTTATTGATGCGCGGTGTCGAATTCGGTCGCGTGCCGGATTATTGCCACGTGCGCACTTACAAGGGCGACTGGCGCACCCTCAATTCGGTGCGTGAGATTTCGGCGCTGAACAGCAAAGTGGGAGCCAAAGCGCCTTCGTCCGAACAACTGGCAGAGTGGGGTCGCCCGGTCGAGCGCATCAAAGACGAGATGGAGCTGGCGCACACGGTGACTTGGCTGTCGCTGGTCACGACCGGCGCCGAGAGCGCGATGTTTCACTACCGCGGCCGCTACGGGCGTTCACTGGTCACCCGCTCCGTGCTCGGCCCGATGTCTACGGAGCGGCTCGGTTATGCACTGCCCGAGAGCGACTTGATCTTGAGGGCGGCGCGCCAGGGGCGCCCCGTGTTCGGCCCGCCCTACGGTCCCACCGAAGACTCGCTGGCCATGCGCTTTGCCAGCAGCAAAGGCGGCTCCGGCGCGGTCGCGATGATCCCGGTGTTCATCGGCAAGGAGCTCACGGCCATGCTCGAGGTATCGCGGCCTGGCCACGCGTTCCGGCGCAGCGATCTTCAGCGCGCCGAGCGCATCGTTCAGCGCGCCCTTCGCCAACGTACCAACTGACCGGCTTCGGTCTCGGCAGCGGCGGGCCGTGCACCGACTGAGCCCGCCGCGGCGCGCTTGTGCCGCCGCGCCAGCAGCCCTAAAACGCTGCTTGTGAACATCACCGTATTCGACAACACCCTCAACACGGTCGTTACGACGCTCACCAACGTCGGGCTCAAAGTGTTGGGCGCGATCGTTCTTTACCTGGTGGGCCGAGGGCTCATCAATTGGGTGATTCTGCTCGTCCAGCGCGCGCTGGAGAAGCAGAAGGTCGATCCGACGCTGCTGCGCTACGTCGGCACCGTCATCGCGGTGCTGGCCAACATCGCGCTGGTGATCGCGATCTTGGGCTACTTCGGGGTGGAGACGACGAGCTTTGCCGCGTTGTTGGCGGGCGCCGGCATCGCCATCGGCACGGCTTGGGGCGGGCTGCTGTCGAACTTCGCGTCGGGCGCGTTTTTGGTGATTTTGCGGCCGTACCGCGTGGGCGATTTCGTCAACGTGGCCGACGTGACGGGTACGGTGCGCGCCATTGGCTTGTTCGTCACGACCATCGACACGCCGGACGGCGTGCAGACTCACGTCGGCAACGGCAAGGTCATGGGCAACAACATCCAAAACTTCACCGCCAACCCGGTGCGGCGCGTGGACCTTACGGCTCAGCTCCACTACTCGGTCAATGTCGAAGACGCGATCGCGCGGCTCAAGGTCAAGTTGAGCGAGATCCCGAACGTCGCCAAGGACCCCGCGCCCGACGTCGAGATCCTGACTTTCACCGAGTTCGGCCCCGTCCTGGCGGTGCGCCCCTACACCCACACCGACCACTACTGGCAGGTGTATTTCGCCGGCAACAAGGCCATCGTCGCGGTAGCGGGCGAGGCGCATTTTCCGCCCGTCGAGCGCAACGTGCGCATGCAGAACCCGGCTTGATTCTGGCGGCGCGCTTCCGGCCCGAGCCTCGTGGGAGGGCTCGGGCCGTCGTTTATGCGCGCTACTTGTAGGCGACGGCGACGCTGGTCGGACCGACCAGCGGCAGCACTTGTACGTCTTTGAAACCCACGCTGCGCGCCCAGCCCGCGAAGTCGGCGCCGGTGTAGTCGAAGCCGCCGCCCGTCTCGATCAGCATGTTGAGCGACATGAGCAGGCCGAACGTATTCTTCTGCCGTTCGTCGTCGATGATGTTCTCGATCGCGAGCAGGGCACCGCCGGCCGGCAACGCGTCGTACGCCTTCCGCAGCAGCAGCAACTTCTTCTCGAGCTCCCAATCGTGAAGAATGTTCCCCATCGTGATGACGTCGGCCTTCGGCAGCGCGTCAGCGAAGAAGTCGCCGCTCGCCACGCTGACGCGCGCGCTCAAGCCGGCGGCCGAGACGTTGCGCTTCGCGATCGGCGCCACCGCGGGCAGGTCGAAGCTGGTCAGCGTCAAATGCTCGTACTTTCGCGCCAAAACCAGGCTGAGCGCGGCGCTCGCGCCGCCCAAGTCGCACACGCTCTGGTATTTCGAAAAGTCGAACGTTTGCGCGAGAGCCATGAACGGCCCCATCTGGATGCCGCTCATCGCCCGCAAGAAGCCCTCCAAGCGGGCCTCGTCGGCGTACAAGGCACCGAACAGGTCGCCACCGCTCTTGGCCTCGTTCTGTGGCGCACCCGTTTGCAGCGCCTCCGTCAGGTTGCCCCAAAACCCGTACAGGCGATGGTTCATCATCTCCAGGATGCCGCCGATGTATTGAGGTTTGTTTCGGTCGAGGAACAGCTCGGTGTCGGGGGCATTCTTGTAGGTACCAGTCATGCTCTTGCCCTCGCGCTGCAAGAAGCCCAGGGCGACCAGCGCGTCCAAGAAGTCGGCGGTCGCACGCGGGTGCAGCCCGAGCTCCTTCTCGATGGCGCGACCCGGCTTGGGCTCACGGGCGAGGCTGGTGAACAGGCCCAGCTCGACGGCTGAAAGCAGCGTCTTAGTCGCGAAAAAACCGCTGCCAACTTGCATGATTTTGCTGGGATCGACGTGCGAGCTCATTTTTGATTCTCCCTGGCGCCTTTGGGCGCGCTGAATTCCGAGCCCGTAGCCTAGGGAAACGGCGAAATCCGCGTCGCTAAGAGATCCCTCGCGGATTGCTAAATGATCGCTAAAGGGTGCGGCCGTCGGCGTCAGGGGTACTTGGCGTCGGCCTGAATCAGCTCGAACGGTCGCTCGAGGTCGAGCCGGAAGCGGCCGCGCCCCACCGGCACGATCTGCGCGAACGGAAAGCGCTCCGCCAAACGGCGCCGCAGCAGGATCAGCCGGGTGTCGAGGTTGTCGCGCACCGCCGGCAGCTGCAGGCACGGGTCGAGCCGCAGCTCCTTCTTAGTGAACTCGCGGCGGCCTTCGTCGCGTCGCGCCTGCAGCAGCTTGAACAATAGGCGGCCTGGTAACGACTTGATCACGTACTCGTCGTCGAAAAATACGCTGCCGTCGGCGGCGTAGTAGCGCACGCGCAGCGGTGTCACGCACGGCTCCGCCACGGACTCTGGCACGGGGTCGACGGGAGCTTCGTCGTCGTTCTCGTGGAACAAAGCCGACGCCAATAGGCTTGCTACCAGCTGCAGCGCGTGCGAGTCGTCGGCGCTGAAGCGCCCCGCGTTTTCGTCTTCCACGTACAGCACGCCGACCAGCTCGCCCTGCAACAAGAGCGGCGCCGCGAGCTGGCTGCGCACGGTTTTTAGCCCCGGAAACGCGATTTCGGTGCTGGAGGCGCCGGGCTCATGAGCCGCTTGGAGGATTCCGATTTGACGGGGCAAATTGTTGAGGCGCAGGCCGCGTCGGCGCTCGGCGCAAATGCCAATCGCGCCCTCACCTACCTTGACCTGCGCTCCGACGCCGACTTCGTACCCGTGCGAGGCGAGCATCACCAGTTGATCCGTCGGCTCGCCGGGGACCAGCAACATGGAGTGCTGATAGCCGAGCTTTTCGTGTAGGCACCCGAGCGCGTGGCTGATGCGAGCATCGAGGTCGAGCTTCGCGCTCCAAGGGCCACACAAGTCGGCCAGCGCGGCGAGCATGGCCTCGGCCGTGATCATGGCGCGGGCGGGACGGCGTCGGAGGCCATGTATTCGGCGCCGGTGACACGGAAGACGTCGACCGCGCGCAGCTTGAACACGGCTTGCATGCGCATCAACGTGGCGATGGCGTCGAGCTCGGCGCGCACTTGCTCGAACAGCTCGCCCTCGGTCTCACTCCGCTCGAAGCGGGCGTCGATGCGCAGCTGCCGGCCGTTCTCGGGGTGGATCAAGGTGATCTGCACGTGCGGGTTTTGACGCACGTTTCCAAGGGTTTTGGAGAAGAATTGATTGGATAGCGCGATGTGCTCGGGGTCGACGTACGTGACTTTCGAAAGGTAGGTGACGTTGGGCGTGCCATCGGCGGCGCAGGTGGCAATCACCGCGGGCAGCACTCCCTCCAGGCAGCCGCGCACTTGCTCGAGCTTGACCGTGAGCGACATGTTACAGCCTTGCCCCCGCGCTCGCGCCTGGCGTTTGATCGAACAGCTCACTAGGTTGCATGCGTAAGAAGCGCGCCGGCCCGGTGTGGAACATGCCCCGGCACTGCTCGGGGGTCATCCCGATCTTGGCCAGCACTTGGACGAAGCGGTCGAAATACCGTTGCGCGGCTAGCGCGGCCTCGAGCGATGGCTCCTCCAGCTCCAGCACCGGGCCTTTGAGCTGCCGGCCGAGAAAGGTGAGTGGATGCGTCAGGTTCACCGCCACCGGCCGCCCCACGCGCAAGGCGACCAGCAGCAGGGGGCACTGGGCGTCCAGCAACGCTACCTGCAGCGCTCCCGCGGCGTCGAACGAGACTCCGAACGCGCGCACCGACTGCGGTCGCAAATTTTCCCCACATGCCGCGACCTGAACCGCGACGGGCGCGTCGATCCAGGCGCGAAATTCTTCGGTGTCGAGGCGTAGACTGGCGTCCTTTTGCATGATTTCGGGTCGGCCTCGAGCGGCCGCGAAAGAGACTAACAGCGGGCTTTGGCGGATCGCCAGCGAGCCCGAATTTCCGGCGGCGCTGCCATGGACGGGAGCCGGCAGGCTGGAGTCAGCGCCGTGGTGAGAGGTTGTCGCCCAGCTCCGCCCGTCCTGGTTCGTGGATTGTCGGATCCGGCATTCGAGACCGGCGGCGGCAAATTCATAGCGAAAACCCCGCTAACAGTCGTCACAATTGGTTGGCCTGCGTCTTGCTCAAGGGGGGTAGCCAGGGCTCGACAGCCTTTGGTGGAGCAGCACGGCAAGCACGATGAAGTTACCGAATCAGACAATCGCGGGTCGCATCGACACTCTGGCAGCGTTCCTACTATTGGCGCTGGTGGCGGTCAGTGCCCAGGGTTGGCACGCGCTCAAGGTGAGCGCGCGAGAGAACGCCGCCGAAGCGCTCACGACCACCGAGTACGAGCACGCGGTGAACGCTGCCCGCACCGCTCAGGTGTCGTTCAAGATTCAAGTGCAGGAGTGGAAGAACATCTTGTTGCGCGGCGGCACGCCCGAGGCTTTTGCCAAGCATTCGAGTGGGTTTCGCGAGATGTCCGGCAGCACTCAGGCGTCCCTGCGCGAGCTACGCGAGATCCAGTCGAAGCTTCACCTGAACGTGGCGCCCATCGACGAGCTGACCAAAGCGCACGAGGAGCTCGGCCGCAAGTACCTGGCCGCGCTCGAGCACTACGATGCCGCGCGACCGGCAGAGAGCGCGCACACCGTCGACGGCTTGGTCAAAGGGATGGACCGCGGGCTGAACGACAAGATCGATGGCGTGGTGGCGGCCAGTCGCGCGGGCATGGACAAGGTCCGGCTCGCGGCCGTAACCCAGGCGGAGCACCGCCTCGACGTGCAGGTTTCAATCTTGCTCACCGCGGTGCTGGTGGCGTTGGCGTTGGGGTTGACCGCCACCTACTACATCAAGCGCAGCATTACCCGGCCGTTGGCCAAGACCATCGGCTACTTCAAGAGCATTGCCGACGGCAATTTCGACAACCAAATCGAGATCGACAGCCAGGACGAAATTGGCGAGGTTTTGACGGCTCTGCGCGTCATGCAAGCCAAGTTGGGCTCGGACGTGGCTGCCTCGAATCAGCTGGTTGCCCAAGTGGCCGAGGTCGTGAAGTCCGCGGCGCAGGGCGACTTCACCAGCCGCATCGAAGCCAGCGGCAAGGACGGCGTGTTCGCGACCTTGGCCAGCGGGATGAACCAGTTGTTGAGCACGACCGAAGCCGCTCTGACCGAAGTCGGCCGCGTGCTTGCCGCGCTCGCTTCCGGCGATCTGAGCCAGCGCATCACCGCAAACTACTCCGGGACGTTTGGACGGCTGAAGAACGACGCCAACACCACCGGTGAGAAGCTGTCGTCCATCATCGACGAGGTGCGGATGGCGGCCGACGCGCTCAGCTCGGCCTCGGCGCAGGTCAGCGCGACCGCGCAGAGCTTGGCGCAGTCGGCGTCCGAGCAGGCGACGAACGTCGACCAAACCAGCGTTTCCGTGCAGGAAATGTCGGCATCGGTGTTGCGCAACGCCGAGAACGCCCGGGCAACCGACAGCATGGCCACGCTGTCGGCCCGTGAAGCGGCCGAGGGCGGCACGGCGGTGGTGCAGACGGTGACGGCGATGAAAGAGATTGCGACGAAGGTCGGCGTCGTCGACGACATTGCGCATCAAACCAACCTGCTGGCGCTCAACGCGGCCATCGAAGCGGCGCGCGCCGGTGAAGCAGGCCTGGCCTTCGCGGTGGTGGCGGCCGAGGTGCGGACCTTGGCGGCGCGCAGCTCGGCGGCGGCCCGCGAAATTGGCGAGCTGATTGGTGGCAGCCTGACCGTGTCCGAGAAGGCGGGCGCGCTCATCACCACCATGGTGCCGACCATCCGCAAAACTTCGGAGCTCGTTCAGCAAATCTCTCTGGCCTCGGCCGCCCAAACCTCCGAGCTCCAGAAGATCAACGGCTCGATGGGTGCGGTCAACGCCGCGACCCAGCGCAACGCGTCCGCCTCCGAAGAGCTCGCTGCCACCGCCGAGGAGCTCTCGGGCCAGGCCAAGCAGCTGCAGTCGCTGATCGGCTTCTTTTCCTCAGCGAAGCGCGCCACGAACATGGCCGTCGCTAGCCAGCGCGGCAGCAAGCGGCCGCCCCCGTTGTTGGCGGCGCGCCTTCACTCTTGAGGGCTGTCGTCTCTGACCAAGCCCGCGAGGCACGGTCGCGGGACTGGTCACGGTTTCTTGGCGGAGCCTGGCAGCAGGTACGTGTGCGCTACGTATCCGAAGAGTGAGCCATGGTTCAACACGGGCGAAATGTGGGCGACGGTCGCGTTGTGTAACGCGCGGTACCGGCTCCAATGGGTGCCCGGCTGCTCGTGATGCACGGTGTGGAGGCCGTTTTCGAACACGAACCAATTCCAGAACGGGCTGACGAAATTCCGCGAGTGGTCGTGGTCGGAGCTTGGGTCGCAGCCCACGTGCTGCAAGTAGTTGGTCAGCATCATCCAGTAGGTGCCGAGCAGGGCCGGCAAGCCGACCGCGAACAAGTAGCTCGTGCCGCCGACTGCGCCGCCTCGCACCGCCACGAACAGACCAAGCGCGGCGGCGTGACCGCCGAGCACGCTGGCCGTTTCTACGACGATTCGTCGAGCGCGAGGCGGATGGCGACGAAAGGCTTCACGCGCGTACCCGATGACTTGGGGCAACTGAAAGCGGCCGGAAGCCAACGGATAGGTGAGCGCGGCTAGCGGGGTGTCGCGGGCGGCGTGGCGTGACGTTCGGGTCGCATCGCCTTCGCCGTTCAGATAGCGGTGGTGGTTTTGGTTGTGGGTCGGAACCCAGGCAAAGCTCGGAAATCCGTAGAAGAACGAAAGGTACGCGCCGTACAGCAGGTTGGCGCGCCGCGAGACGAACACCGGGCAGTGGTTGTGGTTGTGCGACAACACGCCCGACAAGTACGAGCAGTAGAGCAACAGCGGCGCGAGCCACGGAAGCAGGCTCGGTCGGAGCAGCGCGAACACAGGCCCTAACGGAAAGAGCAAGAACGCCCAAACCAGCGTGCGTGAATCTTCGGCAAATCGCAGCTTCATGATTTCGAACCCCAATGTTGGCCTCGCGCTCTGCGAAGCCGTGCCAGCTTGAGCCGCTCGAGGCGGTCGCACCATTCGCGTTGGCGTCAGGTCTCGCCGAGCCTGCGGGGCTGAGGAATTGTGCGCGGGGGGAGGCTCGAAATGTGAACGCGCCGTTGGAACCGCCCGTGAGCACGGACCGTCACTCGCGGAGTTGGCACGCGAATCTTGCTTCGTTCCGGCGCTACCGACGGGTCGCGCGAAGCTGAGCCGAATGCGAATGGACCCGGCGCGCGCCGCGCACGATAATCAACGGCGATGAAGGCGGGCCGTTCGAAGACAACCGTGCGCAAGGAGCCGCGCCAAGCGCGCGCGCAGGCGACGGTCGGCGCCATCTTGGAGGCCACGGTGCAAATCCTGGATCGCGAAGGCTTGGAGGCCGCGACCATGGCCCGCATCGCCGAGGTCGCGGGTGTCAGCGTCGGCTCGATTTATCAATATTTTTCCCATCGCGACGCGATCCTGAACGCCCTGCAAGATCGCGAGTTCGGGCGCGCCCTCACCCTGGTCCAAGAGCTGCTAGCCGACGGCAACTTGGCGCAAACGCCCGAGCAGACCGTGACGGCGGTGGTGCAAGGCCTGGCCCAGCTCTATCGCGCGTGTCCGGGCCTACACCGCGTGCTCACGATCGAGGGTCTGCGCGTCGCTCAGGCCGACCGCGTGCACGCCTTCGATCTGCGAGTGATCGAGATCGTGCGGCACTTTCTCCAGGCCAGCAGCGCGCCGATGCGACCGAAGAACTTGGATGCGGCTGCGTTCGTGGTCGTGCAAGCGGTACGCGCGACCATGCTCGCGTGTTTGCTGGAGCGACCGCCTGGGCTCGACGAGCCTACGCTGATTCAAGAGGTCGTCGATTTGGTACTCTGTTACTTGGTGCGGCAAGATTCAGCCGATGCGCGTGCGCCCCTGGCGGTCGCGAGCGTTGGCAAAGCAGGAGCGGGCTCGTGAAGAATTTATCCGACTTCGTGGTCTTCAAAGATACCAATTTGGCCCGCCAACTAGGCCACAAGCCGCCGATGAGCGCGTTGTGCGAGGCGTACTTGGATGAAGCGCTCGATATCGTCGACTTGGACGGGTTTTTCGAGGCACGCAACGAGCTGGTGGAGTATTCGCTCACGCTCGAGCACGTGAAGCAATTCGTGACGCGCATGGTTCCCGAATGGACGCTGCATTCGCGCGCGCAAGACCAACGGCTGGTGCGCGACCACTACGATCGCGGAGACGACTTCTTCGAGGCGTTCTTGGGTGAGCGCATGGTGTACACGAGCGGCATTTTCCACGACGAGCATCAGTCGCTCGAAGAGGGCCAAGACAACAAGCTCGACCTCGTGTGTCAGAAGCTCGGGCTCGAGCCCGACGCCGAGCTGCTCGACATCGGTTGCGGCTGGGGCACGCTGGCGCTCCACGCCGCCAGGCAATACGGCGCGCGCGCGACTGGCGTCACCCTCAGTCAAAACCAAACCGCCTTCGGCAACGGACGAATCGAGCGCGCTGGCTTGGCCAACCGCGCCCGCATCGAGTGCCGAGATTATCGAGAAATTCCCGGCAAAACTTACGATCGCATCGTCAGCCTGGAGATGGTGGAGCACGTCGGCTTGAAGCACCTCGACCGCTTCTTCGAGCTCGTTGCGGGGCGCCTGAAGGACGACGGGTTGTTCTTGCTTCAGTTCGCGGGTCTACGGCGCGGAGGCGGCCTCGGCGTGCCGCCCGTCGGCATGCGGCCGGAAGACATGATTTGGGGCTTGTTCATGAACAAGTACATCTTCCCCGGAGCGGATGCCTCGCCGCCGTTGAGCACGATGCTCAAATCGATGGAGAGGGCCGGCTTCGACATCTACTCGGTCGAAAACATCAGCATCCATTACTCGCTGACCATTCGCCGCTGGCACGAAAACTGGCAGCGCAACGCCGAGGCGGTGCGCAACAGTTACGGCGAGCGCTGGTACCGCCTTTGGAATTTCTTCTTGGCTTGGTCGTGGCGCATCGGCGCGCAGGGTAACTCCGAGTGCTTTCAGGTCGTCGCGCACAAGAACCTCGACGGCTTCGACCGCAAGCGCTTCCTGCCCCGAGCGACTGCCGCACTTTCTCGCGCTAAGCGCGCGGCGGTGCGGGCGGCTTAGGTGAGCTGACGACAGCAGCCGTCAGAACTTCAGGACGACGGACGGAGCGGAGCGCTCGGCCGGACCGTGGAAGACGGCTTCGACATTGTTGCCGTCCGGGTCAATGAGGAACGCGGCGAAATAGCCAGGATGGTATGGCCGCTCACCGGGCGCCCCATTGTCCGTCCCTCCGGCAGCGAGCCCGGCTTCGTAGAAGGCGTTGACTGCTTCGCGGGTGGGCGCCTGAAACGCGAAGTGGGTACGACCCGTCAGCTTGCCCGCCGCGGCGCGGCTGTCTTTGCTGGAGACGAACAGCTCATCGATCCAGAAAAAGTCGGGGCCGACGCCGCCGATGGAGAGGCCGAGCGCTCCCAGCACGGCCGCGTAGAAGCGCTTGCTACTATCGATGTCAGCGACGACCAGATGCAGGTGGTCCAGCAAACGGCCGCGGTGAAGCTCGGTGATTTGCATGTCTCCCCCGTAGCGCGGATTTCGAATTTGCACAGTGGGGCAGCGCGCCCCGCTTCCAATTGACCGCTCGGGGCCGAAATGGTGGTTTGCGATGCTCAAAGCCGTCGCTATTCAATCATGGTGATTCGGGAGCAGCAGCCCAGCTTGTTCAAGCTGCCGCAGCGCGTGGTGGAGGCTGCCGCCGAGCACGCCGAGCATCGAGCGCTGCGAGAGCAGCTGGGAGCCGGGCCCCGGCTCGGGGCGATGTCGTGGTCGTTCCCGGGGTGGCGCGGGCTGGTGTACGGCGATCGCGCCGACCCCAAGCTGCTAGCGGATGCTGGGCTCACTGCCTATTCGAAGCATGCGCTGCTGGGCACGGTGGAGGTCGACCGATCGTTCTACGAACCGCTGCCGGCGCGCTACTTCGAAGCGCTCAGCGAGCAGGTGCCGTCGGACTTTCGTTTCTTGGTGAAGGCGCACGAAGATTGTTCGTTGCAGCACTTCCCGCGGCATGCCCGCTACGGCAAAAAACAAGGCGAAGGCAACGCGCGCTTCCTCGATGCCGGCTACGCGACGGACGCCGTCGTGGCTCCATGCGTGGAGGGGCTGGGCTCGAAGCTGGGCGCGATTTTGTTCCAGTTTCCGCCGCAAGATTTGGGTGCCACGTCGTCGACCTTCGCCGCGCGGCTCGCCGCCTTCTTGCAGCGTTTGCCGCGCGGCGTGACGTACGCGGCAGAGATTCGCAACTCCGAGCTACTCACGCCTGCCTACGCCAGCGCGCTCGCCGAAACCGGCGCGGTGCACGCGCACAACGTGTGGGGCAACATGCCTTCGGTGCTCCAACAAGCGCGCCTGATTCCGCCGCCCGCGCGCCGCCCGCTGATCGTGCGCTGGCTGATGCGCCGCGGCGACGACTACGAAGGCGCCCGCTCGCGTTTCCAGCCCTTTTCCCGGCTCGTCGAGCCGGATCTCCCCAACCGCCGCGACATCGCCACCCTGATCGCCAAAGCCCTCGCCCACGACGTCCCCGCCTTCGTCGTCGTCAACAACAAGGCCGAAGGCTGCGCCCCCGCCACCCTGGTCGAGCTCGCCCGCGAGATCGTCGCCATGCGGCGCCGGTGAGACGGCGTGAGGCGCGTGCTTAGCGCGGGGTCTCGTGGGCCAATCCGGCCAATCCCGAACACCTCGAGCGCGCGTTCCAGCTGATTCCCGAAAACGACGAAGGCAGCCCGACGAGCCCTCGCCCTCAACGGGCCCCCGCTGGGGCCCGGCGGAGGAGGAGGGATTCGAACCCACGGTACCCTTGCGAGTACGCCGGTTTTCAAAACCGGTGCCTTCAACCGCTCGGCCACTCCTCCGTGGAGTGGGGCGGTACGTAGCACGATTTTCGGAGGGGTCGTGGCAATTCTCGGCGTTTTGCGGGGGAAAGCGGCTGTTTTGAGCCGGGGGCGGCGGCGTTGGCGAGGGGCGCGGCGCGGCGGGGTGGTTGGGTAGGCGCGGGTGCGGCGACGAGGCGGAGCGTGCGGCGATGAGCGCGTTTGCGTGAGTGGTGGTGAAGCGAGGCGGCGAAGAGTCGTCGTGCGTGTGATGAGCGGTCGTGCGCGTTGTCAGTGCGTGTTGCTCGAAGAGCTCGTCGTGGTTCAGTGCTGGAGCGGTGTGGGCGCGGCGGCGCGGCTCGCGCGTGGTGCAAAGTGTCCTGCGCTTTGAGTTGGGAGAGGCGATCGCGTGTGTGCGTCGTTGTGGGCACGCGGTGCGAACACGTGTGTGTGCGTTGCTTATCGCCCCGATTGGGGGTGGCGAGCGACGAAAGTTTTCGGGGGTGCGAAACAGGGAGCATCGGTATCGCGCGCGTGTCATACCGGGGGTCCTCGCGGACGTTCCGCGTGCGGCTCCAAAGGAGGAAAGCGTGAAAGACTCAGCTTCCACGTGGCTGTGGCCATTGTGTCTGTCGTTGTTGTTGTTGGCTTGCGGTGGCGCTCCGGGCGCACCCGAGCAAGTGGGTGAACAGCAGGCATTTTTGGCTGGATCCACCGCCAAGGGCGCGATTCCGGCGGGCTTGCCGGCGCGCGTTTTGGTCGGCTTGTTCGAGGACTCGGGTGCCACGTGGATGAAGAACAGCGGCGTGCGTTGGGACGCGCGCTATCGCTATTTGACCAAGGGCTGGGTCAACAATTGGGGCTTCGGCGCGTACGACGGCAGCTTCGCGCTCAACTACTTTCGCGAGTGCGACGCGCAGGGCATGGTGCCCGCGGTTCAGTACTATCAGGTGTTCGGGGAAGCGGGCGGCGGAGAATCGGCGACGCTACAGAAGGTTCAGAACGCGACGACGATGCGTTCGTACTTCGGTGACTTCAAGCTGTTGATGCAGCGCGCGAAAGACTTCGGCAAGCCCGTGATGATCTTGCTCGAGGCCGACGGGTTCGCCTTCTTGGAGCAGCAGACGAACGGGAACGCCAACACGTCCGCCGCCATTGCGTCGACGGGCATGACCGAGCTGCAAGGCTTACCCAACACCGTGGCCGGCTTTGGATTGGCCTTTTTGCAGCTGCGAAAGGCCGTCGGCGCCAACAACGTCGCCCTGGGGGTGCACGTCTCGGCGTGGGCCAGCGGCAAAGACATCTCCGTTTCCAGCGTGACCGACGCGCTCCAACCGGAGGTCGACAAGGTATACGCATTCTTGGCGCCGTTTGGCTTGGCTACGAACGTCACCGGACAACAGTTCGACCTCTTGGTTGGTGATCCGTTGGATCGCGACGCCGACTTCTATCGGCTCAACCTGGCCCAAGATCGCTGGTGGGACGCCAGTGACGCGGCTTCGATCTCTTCGCGCAGCTTCAACCGCTACGCGGAGTGGCTCCGGTTGTGGAACGTCAAAGCGCAGAAGCGTTGGGTGCTGTGGCAGATTCCGCTCGGCAACTCGAATTCCAAGAACGTGAACAACAACGGCGGCCCCGCCGAAGGCTACAAGGACAACCGCCCCGAATATTTCTTCGGCGCCGGCACCGCGCACATCGAAAAATTCGCGGAAAGCGGCGTGATCGCGCTGTTGTTCGGGGCCGGAATCGGCGGGCAAAGCACGTACACCAACGACCAGTACACCGACGGCCAACTGTTCATGAAGAGCCGCGCCGGCGCGATCGTCAACGCGGGCGGCGTGGCCTTGGCGACGACCACGACGCCGCCGACCTGCTCCGCCGTCACCGGCACAGGCAGTGGTCTCAGCGGCGACTATTTTAGCGGCACGACTCTGACGACCAAAGTCTTGACGCGCGTGGATCCGAACGTCGACTTCCAGTGGGGCACGGCGGCGCCTGCGGCTGGCGTTCCTTCGGACAATTTCTCGGTGCGTTGGACCGGACAGGTTAGCCCGCGCTATAGCGGCAGCACGACGTTCTTCACGTCGTCCGACGATGGCGTGCGGTTGTGGGTCAACGGTCAGCAGTTGATCAACAACTGGACCGCCCACGGCACGACCGAGAACTCGGGCAGTATCACGCTCACCGCCGGCCAAAAATACGACATCAAGCTCGAGTATTACGAAGGCACGGGCGGCGCGACCGCGCGCTTGCTCTGGTCGAGCTCGTGTGAGCCGAAGGCCGCCATTCCATCGAGCCAACTGTATCCCCCCGCGGTCGTGACGGGTGACTCGGCGCAGTTCAACTTCGAGGCGGGTCCGCAGTCGTGGCTAGCGAGTGGTGCCGGAGTAAGCTCGGTGGCGCGCTCCACGGATCGCGCGTTCGCCGGTGCCGCGTCGCTAAAGGTGGTGCTCGGCAGCGCCGCCAGCGACGGCTACGCCAAGATCGCGAACCCGGCGGTTCCGGCGGGCGCGACGGTGACGTTCCATATCTGGATTCCCGCCGGAGCCGGGTTGAGCGCCGTACAACCGTACGTTCTGCAAGGCGAAGCCGGTGGCTGGGCCTGGACCGGCAACTGGCGCAGCGCCAGCAGCTTGCAGGCGGGCAGCTGGAACACGCTCACGGTCGCGGTGCCAGCCAACGCCGCGGCGCTCGCCGAGCTGGGAGTGCTCTTTACATTGAGCGGAGCGTCGGGGGGCGCGGCCGCTTACGTCGATAGCGTGAGCTACTAAGAGCCAATGCTCTGAGCCCGCGGTGCTCGGCAGCGGTCGGGCGCCGCGCGACAACCGCCACGATTTTCGTGGCGGTCAGGGGGTGCGTGGTGCTTTGTTGAACAAATGGGGCGTTATTCGCTGTGGTTGAGCGCCGTGCTGGCGGTTGGTTGCGGCCCTTCGGCAGCACGACCGGTGACGAAGGCGCCGGTTGCCGTTGCCAGGCCGGACGCCACGGCCGCGTCGCGCGGGCACGAACGCGCGCTCGGGTTGTTGAATGAGGGCGACGCTCTGTTGAGGGTCAGCGTCGACGGCGCCATCGAGAAGTACCAGCAAGCGCTCGAGCTCGAGCCCAGGAACTTGGATGGGTTGTGGAGGCTCGCGTGCGCTCAGGAGAAGAAGGAAGAGTGGGCGGCGGTGGACGTCACCTTGGAGCGAGCGCTGCGGGTGGCGCCGAAAGCGGAATTCCTACGTGAGCGCGCTCGGGCGTTGGTGGAGCTGGCGCACGATGGCGACACGACCGCCTACGAACGCGCGCGGGCGCTGCTCGAGCGATGTTTGCAGATCGATGCCAAGTCGGGAGACTGCGCTTCGCTGTTGGGTGAGGTCGAAGTCGCGGCGGACCACCTGCAGCTCGCGGCGGAGCACTACACGCGGGCGGTGCAGCTCGACCCGCACGAGACGCGCAATTACATGGTATTGGCGGGTATTTACCGGATATTCAAGCAGCCGCGGCAGGCCGAGATGGTGCTGACCGAGGGGTTGCGGCGGGCGCCCGTGAACGAGCGCAATGGTGCGGAGCTGGCAGCCATGGCCCTCGGAGCGGCACGCTATGCGGCGGCGCGCAACGATGCGCCGGCCGCTCAAGGCTGGTTGGAGCAAGCGGAAGCACTGTCAGACGGCGCCGCGCCGGAGCTTTTGTTCCAGCTCGGCAGCATGTACGCGTCGACGGTGTTGGAAGGGGCGGTGCCACGCGATAGCGCCAAAGCGCTGCGCGTGCTCAACATGTTCATCAAGCGCGTGTGTCACGGCGCTGCGTCGGCAAAGTACCAGCAGCAGTGTTGGGTCAGCGAGAGCATGGTGCAGCGGCTGGCCTACCTCGACACCGTAACGCCGCCCGCTTCGAGCGAGGGCGCGAAGCCGGCTGTGCCCGTCGCGTTGCCGTCCGGCATGCCGGTGCCGCAGCTTCAGATGCAGCCCGTGCGCGTCGGAGAGGCCTACACGGTGTGGGGCGCGGGTTACCTGTTTCGCTCGGGCAAGCTGCCAAACGCGGCGACGAACGAGCCTGTTGCGATCACGGGCTACATCGTGAAAACCAACTTGGGCAAAGTCGCGCGCTGCGCGGTGCATCGCTCGGGCATTGCCGATCCTGAAAATTGTCGCGCCGACATTCCGGCCTTTTGGTTGGGTGACCGAGCCGATGCGGCGGAGGCCGATTGCATCAAGGTGATGGGATTTGCTTCGAACTACGCGCAGCTGTTCGAGGCCATTCGCCAGGCGGACTCGGCGAAGCCGGACCAGCCCTACGTGGACGAGTATTGGGGTCAGGTCATCCCCAACCCGCTGCCTGTTGCCGGAGCGAAGGTGACGGTGCGCGGTCACTATGGGCCGAGTTTTGCCAAGGCCAGCTCGGGCGCCGAAATGGATTTGACCATGGGCCTGTTGGACTACGTGGAGCGCGACGTGCTGGAGCCAGGGCCGGAGCTAGCGACTTTGCCGGGCGTGAAGCGCCGCAAGCGCTGACGTGGGGCGCGCCGGGAGGGCAACTTCGATTGGGGCGTCGCCGTGGGCGCCGGGACACGCCGGTGTTGGTGGCCTAAACACAGGGAAATGCCGGGGGGCGACCGCTGACGCGGGAAATTGGCTGAATTGTTGCGATCCCGGGGCTGGCGCGCGAGTTGCTGAGGAGGAGGGGCATGACGCTCGCTCGTTGCTTCACCCTCTCTCGTTTCGTTCACTCACCAAGCCTGGCTTGTTTGATCGCCCTGCTCGGCGCCTCGGCGTGCAACTCGCCGCCGGTGTCCGAATCGCGGGCGCAAACAACCGCAGCGACGCCCGCCGTCTCGACTCGGTCGAGCGTGGCGCGAGTCGAAGCCAAGCCGGTCCCAGCGGCGCCGACGCCGGCGGCTTCCGCGAAGACGGCGCCGTCCAGCGCGTCGCGCGCGTTGGCGTCGGTCGCAACGTCGACCACCTCGAGCACGACCGCGCCACCGCGTGCGCTCGAGTCGTCGGTGCGGGTGAAGCGCTTCGTGGTCGCGACCGGCATTCAAGATCGCGAGCCGCTGATCAGCAACGACGCCCTGCCCGGCGACGGCACCGCCATCTATGCGTTCGCTGAGTTGGCAAACCCGGTCGGTGAAAGCGAAAACGTGCGCATCACCTTCGAGCGCAAGGGTGGCAGCGAGCGCGTTGGCGACGTGACGTTGCCGATTCCGCCGAGCACGCCTCGACACCGAACCTGGGCTTTCACGCGCTTTATCCGCACCGCGGGCGTGTGGGAAGCGGTGCTGTGGAGCGAGAACGGCGCCGAGCTCTCTCGGACGAGCTTCGAGGTGAAAGCCTCGTGAGCGTGCGCGCGGGTGCTACTCGTTACAATGGTCTTCGCCGTCGTCGCTGGGGCTCGCGCCCATGGCCACGACGCGGATGAAGAAGCTTCGTTCGCAGGTGTCGTTCTTAATCACGATCACTTTGTGATCGCTGCACTCGGTCGGTCCCTCGTTGCCAGCGATCTCGGTGATGCTGCCTTTGTCCTCGTTGGCAGTGCCGTCTTTGGTGAAGGAGAGGTAGGCCTTGTACAGTAGTGGCTTTACGCCCAAGCCATGCTCGAACATCAGCTCCCGCTTGGCCGGGAAGGGCGTGAGCGGACCGTTGTCGGGAGCTGACTCGTAGTACAGCTGGTCGACGACGGTCATACCCGGCTCGTTGGCGATGCGGATGGGGTCGTCGCTTCCGTCGGGGCAATTGTCGAGATCGCTACAGCCCGAAGCGACGCTCAGCGCCGCCAAAGCCGCGAGGCCCTTGAGCAAACGGTCAGTCATCGGTCGTCTTTTGCGCACGGCTCTGTTTCTTCTTGGACTGGAGGCGCTTGTCGTTCACGCGGCGGCGCTTGGCGGCCTTCGATGGCCGGGTGGGGCGACGTTTCTTGGGCGGCACCATGGCTTTGGCAATCAAATCTGCCAAGCGGCTGCGCGCATCTTCCAGGTTTTGTGGCTGATTGCGGGTGACTTGGCTGGTGATGAGAATGCGCCCTTCAGCGTCGAGCCGGTGCTGAGCCAACCCGCGCAGCCGCGCCTTGATGGCCGGCGACAGCGACTCCGACTCCTCGAAGTCGAAGCGCAGCTCCACCTTGCTCGAGACCTTGTTGACGTTTTGCCCCCCCGGCCCGGACGCGCGCACCGCCGTCCACTCGAGCTCGCGCGCGGGGATGGTAACGGTAACACTGGGCAACAACAGGTCGCGCATGCGCGGCGGAACGCTAGCATCGGCGGTTCTGGCCGTGCCAGTCGGGGCAGCTGACGGCTCGCGTCGCGCGGGCGGGCTGCTTTCGCCCACAAACCTAGGCCTGCGGTCGATCACCTACATGTGGCTAGTCATCTCGATGGGCGAGCTGCCGCGCTCGCTCAGAGCTCCGGCACTCTAGAGAACGAGAGTCCACTAGCGACCACTGCGTCTTCGTGGACAGTCCCGGTCGGGTAGTTCTATTCTTTTAGGTTCGACATGACTGCACCCTGGGTTCGCGTTGGGTTGTCGTGCCTCATGGGGCTCGGCATGGCTTTGGGCTCGGTGACGGCGCTGGCAGCGCCGGGCACGAACCTAGTCGTCGACGGCAGTTTGACGACCAACACCTGCCCCGACGGTGGCACCGCCATCAACGGCGGGCGCGGCTGTCGCTATAGCGGCACGAAGACGTTCGACAACATCACGCTGCAGAACGGCGCCGTGATCGACGTCACGCCTTTCGACAACAGCGCGGCCAACAAGGCGACGCTCGGCAACTTGGTGCTCAAGGCGAGCGGCAACATCACCATCGACGCCACCTCGCGCATCACCGCGCGCGGTCGCGGCTATCAAGCGGTGGAATGCGACGACGGCCCCGGACCCACCGCTACCGCGGGCGGCAAGGGTGGTTGCTCGGTGCGCGACTCGGGCGGCGGCGGCGCCCACTTCGGCAAAGGCGGCAAGGGCACCAAAGACTGCTTCATCTACGGTGACGCCAACACCTGTCAATTCCCGCAAGAATGGGAAGAAGACTGTAGCTCGAAGTTCAATGGTGCGGTCTGTCCCGGCGGCACCGGCAACTGTTGCCTCGACGACGCCGACCAGGACCCGAACACGGCCGGTAATCAGTGCGTGGGCACGTCCGGCAACTTCGGCGGCGTGCGCGGCGACGAGCTGCCTTCGGTGGCCGGTCAGTCGTATTGGCACAACATCTTCGATCCGGAGTTCGGCGCCGCGGGCGGCGACAAAGGCTGCCGTGACGGTTACGACGCGAACAATCGCGCGGGTAACGGGGGTGGTCGCATCGTGCTGTGGGCGGGCGGCGCGGGCAGCGTCGTCAACATCAACGGTCGCATCACCACCGACGGTCGCCGCGGTTGCGCCTCCGGCAACGACTCGGCTGGCGGTGGCGCCGGCGGCACCGTCTTGATCATCGGCGACACCGTCAACGTCGGCCAGACCGCGCGCATCTCGGCGCGCGGTGGCCGCGGCGGCGACTCGCAACCAAAGGCGCTGACCTGCGCTGTCGACGGCGACTGCGGGGCCGGCCAGCTGTGCCGGACCTTTACGGAGCCCGCGTCGGGCAATCAATACAAACGCTGCGATCCGGCCAATTGCACGCCGTCGCGCGCGACAGACACGCCTTACTGTGATCCGGGCTACGTGCGCCGCCAGCTGGGCGGCAACTTGGGCTGGGTTTGCATTCCGACTGCCACCGATCCGCAGGCCTGGAACAGCTGCACGGACAACACTGGCTGCGATCAACAGAGCGCCACCGAGTGCAGCTCGGCCAACGGCTGCTTGTGCTTGGATTTGGGCGGTGCGGTCGGTAAGCGCTGCGTCCCCAACAACCAGCAGATTTGCGACTACCTCGACTACGGCGAGAACGAAGACGAGTGCAAAGGCACGCAGAACAACGGCACGTGTGACGACTGCGCCGGCGGCGGTGGCGGTGGCATCATCAACGTCCAGTCACGTGTGAACAACATCGACCCGCGTTCGATCTTCGACGTGCGCGGGGGCGACGGCGGGATTTGCCCGATCTGCGCCGGTGAAGCCGGTGCTGGCGCCGGTGAGCTGCAGATCGACGCTGCCTACGTCGGCGAAATTTGCGATGGCAAGGACAACAACTTCGACGGCAACGTGGACGAGGGCCTCGGCAACATCAGCTGCCCGGACGGCTCGATGGTCGCCGCCTGTACGGCCGGCAAGCCCGGCAATTGCCCGACCGTGGCCGCTTGCAACGGGGCCGTGACCGACACCCGCCCGCGCTTCGCGGTGGTGGTCGACACCTCCGGCTCCATGCTGCTCGACAACGACGGCGAGCCTCGCTTCGGCGATGGCTCCGCCGACTTCCCCGGCGTCAACGGCACCGAAACCCGCCTGTACAACGCCAAAGGCGCCCTCTCCGACGTGCTCGCGGCCTTTCCCGAGAGCGACTACGCGCTCGCTCGTTACTATCAAGACAGCGGGCTCAACCGCAGCTGCCAGACTGCAAACTGGTTCGAGTGTGCGCAGAGCTGCTGCAGCTATGACGACCCGCGCGACAACATCACGCCGGCCTATCCGTACTACTACCCGGATGGTCAGTGCGTGCCCAGCAAGCTGTACGGGGCCGGCGCCAGCGTCGACGACTCGCTCACCTCCCTGAACACCAACATCAACATCGGCTGGTCCACGCCCTCCGCCGACTGCATCAACTACTCGGGTAGCTGCGGCCCGCCCCAACGCGGCGCTCAGTACCTGGTCGACTTCTCGCAGCCGCTGGCGAGCTACTTGAGCTGGCTCGACAATAAGGAAACGAACTTCAAGACCGGCACCGCCTGCACCGGCGGCGACTGTGAGCTGCGCGCTACCGGCCCGACGCCGCTGGCCAGTGCTTTGCAGGCGACCAAGGACTTCTTGTCGCCGCGCATTGCCTGCGACAACGCGGTTCCGTGCCGTAAATACAACGTCATCTTGCTCACCGACGGTGCCGAGAGCTGTCAGGGCGACCCCGTGGCCGCGGCCGCGGCGTTGAACGCGGGCGTCACCAAGACCATCGGCGGCACGCCGACCCAAATCTCGGTCAAGACCTACGTGATCGGCTTTTCGACGTTGCCGACCGAAACCGCGCAGCTCAATTCGATTGCGGCGGCGGGTGGTACGACCGCCGCCTACTTCGTGACCAGCCGCGCCCAGCTCGCCGACGCTTTGGCGACCATCATTTCCGACAGCTTCGTGTTCGAGAAGTGCAACGGCAAGGACGACGACTGCGACGGGCAGATCGACGAAGACTTTCCGGAGACCCAGCCCCCGACCGGCCCCGGCCTGACCTGCGACGACGGCAACCTGGGCGCCTGCAAAGGCACCGGCCACTACATCTGCAAAGCCGACGGCACGGGCAGCTTCTGCAACATCGACATGCCAGGCGCTACCAGCAAGAAGGAAGTGTGCAACGGCATCGACGACAACTGTAACGGCTTGATCGACGAGAGCACGCCGCAAAATCCGCTGGATTGCGAGCCGTGCGTGGCTCAGCCCGAGGTGTGCAACGGCAAGGACGATGACTGCGACAACCAGGTCGACGAAATCGCCGACTTGGTCGACGACAACCAGCCGTGCGGCTCGGACGTCGGTCAGTGCAATCCGGGTACGACGGTTTGCGTCAACGGCGATCTGCAATGCCAGGGCGCGACGGGGCCGTTCACGGAAGTGTGCGACGGCTTCGACAACGACTGCGACAACCTGGTCGATGGCATGAGCGCCTTCTGTTACGTGCCCGCCGGCACCGTCAACACCGACCCCGAAGGTTACAAGTACGGTGAGTGTCGGGCTGGCACCTGGAAGTGCACGGCCGTGAAGGGCAGCGGCGTCGCCGATTGGGGCAATGGCATGAAGGCGTCGGCCTGCTCCGGGCAAAAGCTGCCGACGGTGGAAGTGTGCGACGGCAAGGACAACGACTGTAACGGTGTGATCGACAACGTCGTCGACGGCACCAAGGTCGTCGACGCGCCGTGCTGCGACCCCAAGGTGCAACTGCCGGCGCTGTGCGGCACCGGCCAGTGCAATCAGGGCAAATATGCTTGCGCGGGCGGCGTGGTTACGTGCATCGACGCCGGCGCGCCTGGCGAAGAAGCCTGCGACGGCATCGACAACGACTGCAACGGCAGCGTCGACGACATCAAGACTTTGGGCCAGGCCTGCAACACGCTGGGTGGCTGCCCGGGCAAGCTGGCGTGTGACGCCGACAAGAAGGTGCCGGTGTGCGTGCCCGACGGCCAAACCGCGCTCGAAGTGTGCAACGGGGTCGACGACGACTGCGACGGCAGCGTGGACGAGAACGACGACGTGTCGAAGAACGACCCGCGCGTCGACAAAGTCTGCGACGCGCCCGAGGCCGGTCACGACCAACCGCCGTGCCAGCCCGGCAAGACGGTGTGCAACAACGGCAACATCGACTGCCAGGGCGCCGTTCATCCCCTGAAAGAGGTGTGCGACCTCAAGGACAACGACTGCGACGGCGTGGCCGACACGCTTTCGGCTTGTCCGGGCACGAACGCTTGCGTCGACGGCCAGTGCGACGAGCCGTGCCATGGCGGCGAATTCCCCTGCCCCGGCGGCTACGAGTGCAAATCGTACGAGGGCAAGAAATACTGCGTCCCGCAGAATTGCAGCGACGCGAAGTGTCCGGAAGGCGCGCATTGCCGCAACAACAAGTGCACGCTCGACGAAGGCGCGGGCGGCGAAAGCAACGCGGGCGGCGCGGACAACGGCAGCGCCGGCACGCCGGGCGAAGCTGGCGCGACCAGCAGCGAAGGCGGCCAAGGCAACGGTCTGGCCGGTGACGGCACCGGTGAGGAGCCGACCGCTGGCGACAACGGCACCACGGGCGGCAAGACCAGCGGGGGTAGCACCGGTGTGGGCGCCACCAGCAACGAGGGCGGCACCGACAAGGGCGCGTTCGGCTTGGTCACGGGCGGTGGCGGTTGCGCCTGCCGGACCACGCCTTCGCGCGGCGGCCACGCGGCGCTCCTCGGGTCGCTGCTGCTGCTCGGCGCGTTCTTCAATAGAAGGCGCCGCAACGGTCGCGAAGGGAGGGCGGCCTGATGCGTCGCTCTGCCTTCTGGACTCGTTTGATCGTCCCCGGTCTGCTGCTGTCCGGCGTCAGCGCCGCGGCGGGTGGCTGTACTACGCAAGCCGCGTGCTTTCAGGAGTGCACGGACCAACCGTCCGTCACCACCGGCGGCTCGGCCGGTAGCGGCGGCACGGATATCGGCGGCAGCATCATGATCGGCCTCGGCGGAGACCAAGACCCCGGGACCGGCGACAAGCCCGGCGCGGGCGGCGGCGGCATGTTGGAGGACGCCGGCACCGAGTGCGACACGGTGGACCTGCAGAACGACGTCAACAACTGCGGGGTGTGCGGGCAGCACTGCGTCATCACCGGCGCCGACTCCAAGTGCGTCAAGGGCAAGTGCGAAATCGACACTTGCTCGCCCAACCGCTACGACGTGAACGGTGACGCGGCTGACGGCTGCGAGCTGATCTGCGACGGCGACCCGATGGCCGACGAGACGTGCAACGGCGAAGACGACAACTGCAACGGCAAGAAGGACGAAGGTTTCGATCTCGACACCGACGTCGAGAACTGCGGCGTTTGCGGCAACGCCTGCGATTTGCAGCACGCAACCTCCAAGTGCGAAGCCGGCACGTGCAAGATCGATAAGTGCGAGGACGGTTGGTACACCGCCGACGGCTTGGATTCCACTGGCTGCGAGTACCCTTGTCACCTCAAGGACAAGAACAAAGCGGACTGCGATCCGGCGACGGCGCTGCCCGCCGACGGCTGCGGCGTCGAGGTTTGCGACGACGTCGACCAAAACTGCAACGGCCAGATCAACGAAGGCACCGCCGACGCCAACGCTCAGTGCGACGACTTCTGCGGCACTGCGGGCTGCGTCGGCACTTGTACGTTCGGCACCACCCAGTGCATCGGTAGCGTGTTGGTGTGCGTGCCGGGCGTGACCCCGACGCTGGATATTTGCGACGGGCAAGACAACAACTGCGACGGTCAGAAGGACGAAGACTTCGACTTCGACAACGATCCGCAACACTGCGGGGACTGCGATACGTCGTGTGTCGGCATGTTTCCGCACGCGCTCGCGAAGTGCGATCAGAAGCAGTGCAAAGTGGACGTTTGCGACACCGACTACGGCGAGTTGGATCCGAACAGCCCCGGTTGCGAGCAGTGTCCGGTGCGTCCGGTGCGGGCCGAGTCTTGTAACGGCAAAGACGACGACTGCAACGGCGTGATCGACGACGCGGCGGCGGTGGCGGCGACCAAGCCGGCGAGCGGTGCGGCGGCGGGCGTGAACAGCTTCTGCAAGCAGAAAGCCGCCACGCTGTGCAACAACGTGCCGCTACATTGCGACTCCAACGCCGGCGGTTGGGTTTGCGACTATCCGGCGGGCGTCGAGACGTCGGGCGGCAAGGTCGTGATCACCGAAGGCTTGTGCGACGGCATCGACGGCAACTGCGACGGCCAAAAAGACGAAGCCTTCCTGGACCTGGGCAAGACCTGCAACGACGGCGCGCTCGGCGTCTGTCTCGACTACGGCAAGGTGCAGTGCGACCCCGCGGACGCGACGAAGACGACCTGCAACACCACGTTGCCGCCGGATCCCCCCATGGCTTCCGCCGAAACCTGCAACGGCCTGGACGACAACTGCGACGGTCAGGTCGACGAAGGCACCGACCAGCTGGTGCACATCAAGCGCGGCGCGTTCGACTTCTACATCGACAAGTACGAGGCTTCACGCCCCGACGCGACGGCCAGCACGGCCGGCACGGACGAATCGCACCTGTGCGGCATTCCGAATCGCATGCCGTGGACCGGCGCCTCCTTCGACGAAGCCAAGGGCGCTTGTGAAGCCAGCGGCAAGCGCTTGTGTCACATCACCGAGCTCGAGGAAGCGTGCGTCGGTGCGACGAATCGCACGTATCCGTACGGAAATAGCTACGTGGGCGCGAACTGCAACGGCATCGACGCCCCCGGCAGCGCCCCGGCGCCGACCGGCTCGTTCGCGAACTGCGTGTCGTCGGACGGCGTCTACGATCTGTCGGGCAACGTCTCCGAGTGGAGCGACGAGAAGCACGGCACGACCACCGGCAACCCGGGCTACGACATCATGTCGTTGCAGGGCGGCTCGTTCCTCACGCCCTCCAACGGGCTCACGTGCAAGTTCGACTTCGACGTGATCAGCACCAACGCGGTGCTGCCGAGCCTTGGGTTCCGCTGCTGCAAAGACGGGCCGTGAGGCACCGCGCAGGGTAGCGGCCGCAGCCACCGGCACCGCGCTACTTGGCTTCGAAGCCGTACAAGAATGCTTCGGTGGGACCAAGCTTGCCGGCTTCGCCCTTCACGCTGGCGAGGAACAGAGCCTTGTCGGTGGCCCAAAACAAGCCTTTTTCTTCGCTGCCATCGGGGCACTTCATCGTGTAATTGATGGAGGTGCGACCCGGCTTGTCGACCATGCCGCCCATCTTCATCTTGTCGCTGCAGCGGCCGAACAGGTTCATGCCGAGCTTGAGGAAGAGCTTCTCGTTCAGCTTGCCCTCGGGGCGCGGTAGCTTGCGAATCGAGTAGACGGCGCCTTCGCTGTGTTTGACGCTGGCTAGCGCGTTGCCTTCGGCGGCGGCGCCTTGCGGCATCGGCGCGCGCACGCCTTCTTGCGCGTTTTCGTACAGGGCGAAGCCGGGGGGCAGCGCGGCCGTGGTGGGGCCGGCTTCGGTCTCGGTCTTCTGGCCAGAGGCGCACGCCGTAATTTGGCGGAATGGCTTGGCGCAGCTTTCGGGGGCAACGTTGGCGCACACGAGATCTGCCGCATCACGGGCACACGACAGCGCGTTGCGCACGACGGGGTCGCAACCTTCGGCGGGCGGATCGTACTTCGAACAATTGACGCGGCATGTCTCGAACGAGCTCTTCGGACACTTGGCTTTCACCTTGTCGCACATCGCGAAGCACAGCTCGTGAATGGATGGCTGAGCGGGCGGCGGCGCTGGGGGCGGTGTGGTGCTGCTGGCGACTGCTTCCGGCGGCGGTGCTTCGGGCGCAATCGGCGCCTCGGAAGCGACCGGCGCGGGGATGCTCGATGGCGCGGCGGGTGGCTCGGCGGTCTTCGCTGGCTCAGCCTTGGGTCCACACGCGCCCAGCAAAATTCCCGCGATCACGAGCCCGCGTTGCATCATGCGCGGCACCTTACCCAGTAAGCCCGGCCGCTTCCAGCCGCTCGTTGCAGACCCGTACCGTTCGCTCCCCGAGGTCCGTCAAGATCAGGCGCCACGCTCGGCGGTCTGGGTCAGGCCCGCGGTCAACGAAACCCAAGTCGCTCATCAGAGACATCCAACGGGACACCACGCGCTCGCTCAGCCCGCAGCGGCGCGCCACCTCGGCTTGGCTGACGGCGTCGCCCCGTTCGTCAATCAGCTCCTGCAGGGTTTCCAGCAACAACCATTCGACGAACGCCGTCGTCGGTTCCTTGAACAAGCGCTGCGCTTTCTGTTGAAACATCCTTGCTTCGCGCCACCGCTGCCGCGCACGCGCCGTCGCTCGTGGCACGGCCGTGCGGCGAGCCCCTCCGCCGCACGGTGACGCATGGCCGCTATCGTCGATTTTCGGACGCATGCCCCCTTCTCGGTCAATCGCACGACGCAGTTGCGTCGCCCGAATCCGCCGTTGTCGTGCTCGCGGCGGGAGGTCTTTTGGCGTCGCAAATCGGACTTACACGGGTAAGGGTTTGTCGCTGTCCAAGAACGCCGGAATGTGCGGCAAATCACATGATTTGGGTCCGCTGGCCGCTAGCCCACGCCGATACTCCAACGTGTAATCATTCTCGGCAGTCGCTCGCGACGCGAATCAGCCTGCCTTTTCTGCGCCGCGGGGAGCCGGGTACCGACGATGAGGACCGACCAACCGCAACGTCGACGGCGGAGGACGACGAGCGCGAACGAGACGATGCGGAACGACGAATGACGATCGGGACGACCGACCGCAACGACCTACAACGGCCTAGCACGATGGGGAACGACCGGGACGACTGATGGCGACCGGGACGACTGATGGCGACCGGGACGACTGATGGTGACCGGGTCGACTGATGGTGACCGGGTCGACTGATGGCGACCGAAACGACCGAGGGTGACCGG